>OFIS01000035.1_pt1 | contig 182732 bp, 172 predicted proteins | sample 1775071 | NCBI WGS metagenome assembly OFIS01 (sample SAMN08195774, study PRJEB24354) | sludge metagenome | isolation source: sludge from phenol fed wastewater aerobic bioreactor C | place: India: Nagpur | collected 2016-09-17 | reverse complement strand
TAAAGTTTAAAAATAAAAAAATCGGAGATCTTACGAACTCCGATTTAATATGTTTACACAGTTTTTGCTATAGTGTCCGCAACTCAAAACTCGTAGCCTCTTCAGCCTTCTCTTCCCTTGAACCTTGTTCCTTGCCTCTTGTGCCTTTTCAGATTTCAGACCTAAAACTTCATTTCAACCTGAACGACTGCAATATCTTTTCACCGGTAACCTGGTAATCGTCGAAACGTTTTTGTTCAGCAGTAAACGTAACTACGAAGGCTTTGTCTTTGGTGATAAAATAATACTGTTCAATTTTCAGGGCAAATGCGCCCTGGCGGCCCGTGAAAATGATCTTATGATAGGTGGTGGGGGCTGTGGTAATAGTATTGCTTTCAATGATTTCACAATCTGTCATCATTGTTTTGATCTGTTCTTCAGATACAGATACATAACGTTCCATGTCCACATTCTGACCGGCAATGTTCTGTACCATCACATTCACGTTCTCTTTAAACTTATCGCCAATGGTATCCACCGGTGCTGCAATAAACAGATCGGCACCAAACTGCCTGCTGCTGTCCACTGTCCAGCCGGAAGGGTATTGAATGGAGTAATGCGTTTTATTAAAAGTACGCCAGGTGCCGATCTGGGCTTTCAGGGTAAAGCCAGCCAGCAGTAACACGATAGTATAAATAAGTTTCATGCAATGAAATTAGGATGCAAATGTACAATAAGCAATGGGGAGCTTATAATTGAGTTGTTAATATTGCTGTAATGAGAAATGGTACTAATTAAAGGTATGTTGCGCTGCAAATGTAAAAGCCATTACATTGCTGGTTGTTGGTACGTAGGTCATACTGAATACAGAAGCGGATGTATACATTGTATGTCCTCTGTTGCATGGCTATCTATTAAGAAAATACAGGGATGCTGAGTGGCTTTTTCAACGCAATAAACAGGGCTTCGGTGCCGGAAAATTTATAGCGGCCTATGTACTTGTAAATTACTTCGCGTACATCCTCTGGCAGATTACTGTAGATGGTATCGACCCAATATCGCAGATAAGGTTCCAATTCTTCAGGAGTGATCAAACCAGCTTCCACAAACTGATAAAATTTTTCAAAATAAGACAGGAAATGATCAAACGTATCACGGATAGCTACTTCTGTTGGCGTAAATCGCATTTTGCCGGCATGTGCTTCCCGTAATTCATGCACCTGTAATGCGGCTTTAAATATTTCACGGTCAACCTTTTCAAACCGTTCATTGTAATCAGGTTTATCCGGGAATAATTCAATATACCGTAATCCCCAGTCGAGCATGAACATTGCATTGCGTACTACGGCATCTTTGTTGAAGCTTTCTATTTCGTTAGCTACAAACTGATATCTCTTCCAGGTCTGATCTTTTTTATATCTTCTGAAACCGATAATAAAAAGGATGATGCCACCGGTACCACCGGCTATTTTCAATAAAAGATCGAGACTATCCAAAAAAGATGCTGATGTGGGGTCTAATGAAAACATGTGAAGAATATATACCAGAAATTTGCATCATTTCTTACTGATATGGAACCGTGTTTTAACGGTAAATGAAATATATTATCAGCGTACTTGTGAAAGCAGGGAGCAAAAGGAGGGTGGTGTACCCCGGATATCAGTATCTGACAGATTATAACTTACAGCTTCAGTAGTCCCACTTTGTACAACGTGTTTACTGGTTTATTATCCCAGAACAATTCAAAGTCTTCCAGGCCGGCAGCATGATAACTGTCCATCACTTCCTGTAGTGTATATGTTTTAAGATTGGATACGGCCAGCTTGTCCAGCATATCTGCCAGCCATTTACCTTTTGACTGATCTATACTGATACTGTATTTTTCTTTTTTATCCTGGAATGAAAGCGTGGTCATTTCCCAGTGATTACCTTTTTTGGATTTGGTGAAATGTTCCACTGCAGGAGGTTTTCCCAACCATACTATTTTGGTGGTGGGTCTTGCTGCGGTATATTGATCCTGCATCAATGCGTTGGTAATATAATCGGGTGGCACTTTGGTTTTGGGTACTTTAAAATCGAACCATTTATGCAAAGGTTCTTCCAGTCCGATATTGTGCATGTAGTTGAGCAGTGATTTTTTTAATCCATAGCTGAATGATTCATGATCGGCCCCGGTTTCATCAATATGCACAATATCATTGTTGGCAAAACTGCCCACCAGGTTGCTTTCTTTTTTTACACTGAATTTTTCCGGCTCCATCCCAACAGGACTGTGTGCTGTCATAGTGAACAGGTGCCAGAATGCCGACTGCAGAATCCCAGCGGCAAACATTTGCCGGATCATTTCCAGCGAATCAATGGTTTCCTGTTCTGTTTGTGTAGGGAACCCATACATCAGGTAGGCGTGTACCATAATACCGGCTTCGGTAAAGTTCCTGTTTACCTGCGCCACCTGTGCTACGGTAATGCCTTTCTGTATTAACTCCAACAACCTGTCAGAGGCCACTTCCAGACCACCGGAAACGGCAATACAGCCTGATCTGCGAAGCAGTAAACACAGATCGCGGGAAAAGCTTTTTTCAAACCGCACGTTGGTCCACCAGCTTACTATCAGCTTGCGACGTAGTATTTCCAATGCCAGTGCACGCATCAGTGCAGGCGGAGCGGCTTCATCTACAAAGTGAAAACCATTTTGCCCCGTCTGGGCAATGATCTCTTCCATGCGGTCGCACAACAGCGATGCTGCAACGGGTTCGTATAGGCGTATATAATCCAGCGATATATCGCAGAATGTACATTTGCCCCAGTAACAGCCATGGGCCATGGTCAGCTTGTTCCATCGGCCATCGCTCCACATGCGGTGCATGGGGTTCACCACTTCAATAGCACTGATATATTTGTTCAGTAAAAGATCACTGTAATCCGGTGTACCTACCTGTCCCTGTTTGTAATCTGTACAGGCCTTGTTGTTGAAATAAGTAACCTGTCCGTCAACCAGTGTAAAAGTGCGTTTTAATGCTTCCCGGCTGCTTCTGCCTTCTATATGTGCCAGCAGGTTTTCAATCGGTGCTTCACCGTCATCCAGTGTAATAAAATCGTAGTACTCAAATACACGTGCATCGGTAAGACTGCGCAGTTCTGTATTGGCAAAACCACCGCCCATTACCACTTTAATATGCGGATGATTTTTTTTGATCCATTGTCCGCAACGAAGCGAAGTGTACAGGTTGCCGGGAAAAGGAACGGAAATCGCCACCATTTTTGGCTGCACGGTTTGTATATGCGTGCGCAGCAGGTCTATCAGCAACTGATCAATGTAGGTATACTCTTTCTGTAAAGCAGCATGCAGTTCATCAAAGCTGTTGGCAGAACGCCCCAGTCTTTCGGCGTAGCGACTGAAACCAAAATGTTCGTCCACACATTCGCGGATAAGATCGCTCAGGTCTTCCAGGTACATTGTGGCAAGATGTTTGGCCTTATCCTGGTTGCCCATAGAGCCAAAGGCCCAGTCCAGGTCTTCCAGTTGTGCAAAACGACTGGCTTCGGGCAGAAAGTCGCGTTTACAGATGCGGTGAGAAAGGGTAGGATTATTGCCCTGAAGAAAAAGGATCACATCATCAATGGTGTAAATATAATCTTCCTGCAAGGCTATTATACGGGCTGCATTGTCAGAAAAAGTGATATTGGCTGCGTTGGTGCTGATATGGGCAAACAATTGCTGCAGCCCCTGTTTGCTGAACAGTGCTACTGTTACTTCAATACCCAGGTCGGCCTGGAAAGAAGAGATGTTCCTGGTATTGAGAAAACCTTTCAGGTAAGCGGTAGCCGGGTAAGGCGTATTCAGTTGTGTAAAAGGTGGCGTAAACAAAAACACGGTAGCACTCAAGATCGGGCAATTTGGTGCAAAATTAAGGTATCGGCCGGGAAGGGACAAGGTGACCGGTGAAGGAAAGGAGGGAATGTTGATGGTATAGTAATATGTTGCGCAAGCAGTTTGGCGACTGTACTGTAATTATTGATGTGATCCGCAACCTGTAACGCCGGGTTTTCTTCGGAACAAATTCGGTCTTGCTTGCCATTTTGTTGCCCTGCAACCCTTAGTTTGTACGCTTTAAACCGCAGGAAAGATGCAGGAAGGTAGGGAGAAGGCTCCTGTAAGGGCAGGCTAAATTATTAAGATATAGGGCGTAAGGAACAAGGGACAAGTTTTAAGGTTTAAAAAGCGGCATAATCGGCTTTATTGGCAAATATGGCATAAACGGCATTATAGACTGGTGGTGCCAGGAAGAAGTTTTCGTTTGCTTTACGGTTATCGCGATCAGGGAAAGCTGGCATTTACTTCGGGAGCTGTTATTCAGAACAGGCCGGCAGTAATGCCGTAGTAGTGGGTATATTGTAGTTATTGCTGCTTACTGTCAAAGCAGATTTCAGATTGCTTATTTCGCATGTACCGTGTCTATGTTGCCTGCTTACAGTTGCTTGTTCAAAATGACTGCGCGCTGAGTAACTGGTTGCATTTTCAAAAGCCAGGATGCCCTGCAATGCAATTGGCCTGTAAAGCCTTGGATATAGGCTGCACGAATGCGCCATAAAAATCATGCGTGCCGTAGGTGCGCAATATCCCTATACCAGAGTACAATGATGTTGATGGATATTTCGCCCCTCCGCGGCTGTGGATACAGACAGTACGGCATTTATTCCGGTGACAACCAATCCCCATCGGCAGGAAAGCAATACCTGCTTCGGGAGTCATATCGCCCGAAGGGAGATGTCTGAAAGTATAAACAGCAGATATGGTTATTGCTGCTTGCTGTTCCGGCTGCTTTCAGATCGCGCCTGTGTTGAGGGCACTGCCCGCTCAGTAACTGAAGCATGGATGAAATTCAAGATATTCACCACAGTTGACCGATAGGATATTATCTACGGTTAGCACGAAGCACTATGCTGACCAAAGCAGAACAATTCAGTAATTTTATCTTCTGATCATTTCCCGATACAAAATATGTACAACCGCGATTATTTTTTGAAACTGGTACAGCAGTTTGCACAGGTGCTGGCCCGCATTTCCGGATTGAAGGAAAAAGGAGAGCAGGAAAAAGCTGCAGAACTTATCCGTGACACTTATTCGGGACTGCTGAAACTGGAACGGTCGTATTTACTAGAATTGGAAGAAGCACAACTTATTTCAACATTAAGAGAGCTGCACCGGTTAGAATATGATCAATTGGAAGTGCTTGCCAGGCTGATGTATGAAGATGCCGGGCTGGATACTGCACAGAAAAACAATCTCTGCCAAAAAGCATTGCTGATCCTGCAATACCTGAATACCGAACAACGGGTATATTCATTTGAAAGAGAACAATTGATGGAGAACATCAGAATGTTTGCTGATAAAGGCTGAACGCTCAATGTGGTTATAGGTTGTATGTTATAGGTTTTAAGTTTAATACAACTGCGAGCCATGATCTGCGAGCAAAAAAACTGAGTCATCTCAATCATCAGACGGGTGGCTATAAGCCACAGAATATATCTTCGGCATTATAAGTCCTGCAGAGCCAGGGACGCTTCATGCTGAATGCTCAACACCTAACGCAGGTGGCAGGTTGTAGGTTTTAAGTAATGGCCTTTAGCGAATACAGGTTGCGTACTGGCAGCTTTGCGTGCATTTTTCTTTCGGTCTTTCAGACTTCCGGTCTTCCGGATTTTTTTTAATCCCGGGCAACAAGCTGAATACAAATTGGTACATAATAACAGTGAACTGTTATATGTATGAAACCCTGCCGGTATTGTATTACCTGTAAATTTTGTGTGTATGTCCGGGAAACAGCAAAACAGCAATAAGCAGAGTGCGCAACAGCACTGGCTACAACTGGTGGGCAGTCGTTTGCAACAGGCCCGTATTCAGCAGCAATATTCCATAGAGCAGGTGGCGCATGCCCTGCATATACCGGCCAGCCAGCTTAATGCGCTGGAAAATGGTCTATTCCCCGAATTTGAAATACTCTTATTGTTTAAGTTGTGTCACTATTATCACGTTAGTGCTGAGGATATGTTGAAGATGGAAAGATGATACCGATAAACACCTGACTGTGCGTAGCGTTTCAATGTAAAAAGAAAGGCGTGCCGGGTTTGCACCACGGCCACGCCTGTTCCCAATATGATGTTCGAGACCCGCCTTTTTATTATAACAAATAAGGGCAGGAGTGTAACTAAAGAAATCAATAAAAAAATGACATAATGTTGTACTCTATGCCATTTTTACTATTGGTATTGCAATCAACCAAACCTGGTGATGCAGGCGGTTTTATTGTTTAAAACCTGTAGGCTACTGTTACACGGCAATTTCTTTTTGCTTCAGCCTGCCAGTAATAGTACGCAGGAGAGGCATAGTTGTAAGACGCACCGCTGTATAAATAACGATTGGTAAGGTTATTTACGTTGAAATTGATCAAATACCTGCCCATGGTATAAGAAACAGCACCGTCGAACCGGATATAATCAGGCAATGCATTTTCTGAATTGTCAAATACATACCAGCTACTGCGGCCTGCCTGGTAGGTATACCCTCCGGAGAATTTCAGACCACTTAAAACACCCTTGCTGATCCTGTAGCTGATCCAGGTATTTACAATGTGTTTGGTAGCACCTGCTACCTGATGGCCAATTACTTTCGGATCACTGTCTTTGGTGATCTTTGCTTCAGTAAAGGCATAGTTAGCCACCAGCTCCAGGTTTTTTACAATCTCTCCTTTAATGTCTACTTCCACACCTTTGGTTTGTTGTTCGCCGCTTATTCTGTTGTAAGTATACTGACCGGTTGTTTCATTCGGGTGTTCTGTATCGGTGGTCAGTACATTGTTGCGTATAATTTTATAAACAGCCAGCGTTGAACTCCACTGCCCGTTGAACCAGTCTTTTTTCAAACCGGCCTCATAACTGTTACCGTGCTGCGGATCGAATGGTCTGCCTTGCCAGTCGCTGCCATAGTTAGCAATGAATGACTGATCGTACAGTGCATAAACTGCAAAATCTTTCATGATGCTGTAGCTGACACCTATACGGGGTGTGAATTTTTTATCACTGACACTGCTTGCGTAAGGATCCAGTTGTTTGATATTGGTATAGCGGCCTGCTAATGTAATTCGTAGTTTGTCGTTGAAAAAATCCAGTTCATCCTGTACGTAGAATGAGCTGCTGCTACTGCTGTAACGTACACCTCTTTCGCGGATGTCTTTACTTCTGTCCCACACAGGCATGCCGGCTGCAGACACGGTACCATATACCGGTTTGTAAATGTTGAATGCTCCACCAAACGCTGCACCCTGGCTCCAGTCGGCATAGTAATCTTTATTATACAGATCAACCCCGCCCAGTATTTTATGTACAATGGCTCCTGTGGCTACTTTACCTGTCAGGAACATCTGCCCGGTTTTATTGATACCCAATGCATCCCAGATACCGATACCACGCTGCATCAGGCTGTCGTTAGCAGGATTAAAGCCCTGAGGCCACATACTCTGTCCTGCCAGTTTGTAGTTGAGGTAAGAAGCCTGTGCGGTGAATTTCCAGTCGTCGCTGAACTTGTGTTCAAAAATAGCCAGTACACTGCGGTCGGTAATATTGCTGGGTGTCATGTTGGGTTCTGTAGTGGTGAAGTTCACCGGCAGGTCTGCATAACCTTTCCTGGAAAAAGCATAGTTGCTGCCAATTACACTCATTTGTGAAAACTGGTGGGTGTATTCCAGTGTCAGTGAGGTGTTGTTATCTACCAGGTATTTCAGTACCGGTACAATGCTGTAACGGTTGTTGTATTCATAATCGCGGTGTGACCCTTTCAGTTGGCCCATCACGTTCAGGCGGTATAGCAGTTTACCATCTTTGCTCAGTTTGCCATCCAGGTCCAGGGTAGCCCTGTAGGTATCAAAACTTCCGAGTGAGAAAGATGCTTCGCCTTTGGTGTAGCCGCTGGGCTTTTTGGTTACTACATTGTACAAACCGCTGGGTTCACCATTGGCCAGCATAAATCCTGCAGGGCCCTTTACAAATTCAATACGTTCTACCATACTCATATCTTCCGTCAGCGGGCCCCATGGCATCTGCACGTTCATACCATTGCGGAAAGCAGTTACCTGCGAACCGCGCATGTTGATGTATGCATAGTTATCCCAGTGCTCCAGTTTTTGTGCGCCACTTACGTTGCGTTGTACACCTTCCAGCATGTCAAAGGTTTGCTGATCGGCCAGCAACCCTTTGGTAATTACCTGTATGTTCTGCGGTACTTCCAGTATTGGAGTGGTTAAACGCAAGGAGGAAGATACAGCAGGTGTTCTGTATTTTTTGTTGCTGGTTACAATCACTTCTGTCAGTTGGTTTTTAGACGCTTCCAGTTTCACTGAAATGATAGCTGTTTTGCCTCCTTCAACCTGTACAGTTTCTTCAATATCACTGTGACCAAGAAATGAAACCAGTAAAGTATAGTTGCCGGGTTTCAGGTGCGAGAAATAAAACTTACCATTTTTATCGGTTGTAGTTCCTTTGTTGGTGCCTTTGATCTGTACAGATACGTCTGAAGCAGGATCGCCATCAGAGGTCAGTACTGTTCCTGTGATTTTACCGGTGTTTTCCTCGTCTTCATTTGCACGTACACAAACCGCACTTACAAATAAGCAGAGTAAAAGCAGCACTTGTTTCATATTGCTCTATTTTGATAGATGTTAATTTTTATGAAAAAATTCCGGATGCAAAATTTCGCCTGATGGAGTAGAATGCCTTGACGGATCAGGAAAAGGGTTTACGCGATGAGGAAAATGACCTTGTTATGACAAAGCGTGGTTGTATGTAATGAGTTGTAAGTGATGCGTTTACAGATGCGGTTGAATATCATTACACGATATCTAAAATTTATAACCTGTAACTTAATATTAAAACAGTGTAACCTTTCCCCTGCTCCCGGCGTATAATAGAAAAATACCCTTCCTATTAAATCTGCTGTTATGCTCAATAACTATTTCAAGATCGCTTTGCGGAATCTCTGGAAGAATAAAGCTTTTTCTGCATTGAATATCACCGGGCTTGCTGCAGGCCTGGCTGTGTGTCTGCTGATTGTTCTGTATGTGAAGGATGAATTGTCGTACGACCGGTACAACGAACATGCAGATCGTATTTACCGTATTAACGGAGACATTAATTTTAATAATACCCAGATCATTATCGCCACCACTCCCGAGCCATTGGGTGCTGCATTGAAAAGGGATTATCCACAGATAGAAGAGATCGTGCGTTTTACACAATCCAGGGATATACAGGTAAAGAAAGGTGATCAGTATATCCTTGAGCACCAGGCTGCGTTTGCAGACAGTACCTTTTTTAAAGTATTTACCGCACCGCTGATTGCAGGTGATGCCGCCACCGCACTGAATGAACCAAATTCGGTAGTGATCAATGAAACCACTGCCCGGAAGTATTTCAACAGCACAGATATAGTAGGTCAGACCTTAATTGTAAATAATTCCAAAAGTCTGAAGATAACCGGGGTTATGAAAGATCTTCCCGCACAATCGCATTTTCATTTCAACTTCCTGAGACCATTGAGAGATAGCTATCGTGGTGGCGCAGACAACTGGTTTTCCAATAATAATTTCAATTATGTGTTGGTGAAACCTGGTGTTACCCAGGGTTTTTTGCAAAAAGCAATTAATGCTACTGTTGATAAGTATCTGGGTAAGCAACTGGAGAAAGACATGCACAGCACACTTGCTGATATGGAGAAATCAGGTAACTATTTCCATTATACGCCCATGGCATTAACGGATATTCACCTGAAATCAGCAAAACAATATGAGTGGGAAGCTAACAGCAGTATGAGTTATGTGTATATTTTTTCACTGATTGCCATTTTTATACTGCTGATTGCGTGTGTAAACTTTATGAACCTGTCTACTGCACGTTCTGCCAACCGGGCCAAAGAAGTAGGCATCCGTAAAGTTGCCGGTTCATTACGTGGGCAGTTGATCGTTCAGTTCCTTACAGAATCAGTATTGTTAAGTTTCTTTTCATTGATACTGGCCATAGGTGTGGCTTTGTTGCTGTTGCCATTGTTCAACCAGGTGTCTGGTAAAACCATGTATGCCGGTACTTTGTTTGCTTCATGGTTATTGCCTTTTTTGGTGGTGCTGGTATTGCTGGTAGGATGTATTGCCGGCAGCTATCCTGCATTTTACTTGTCTGCTTTTCAACCTATACAGGTACTGAAAGGAAAGGCCCGTGCAGGGTTTAAAAGCAGCAAGCTGCGTAGCAGCCTGGTAGTATTTCAGTTCAGTATTTCCATTATTCTCATTATTGGTACCATTGTTATTTATAACCAGCTTCATTATATCCAGAGCCGGCAGATTGGCTATAACCGTGACCAGGTATTGATACTGCACAATACTTATTCGCTGGATAAGCATGCCAATACTTTCCGGGAGGAATTGCTGAAAACAACCGGTATACAAAGTGCCACTGTAAGCAGCAGTTTGCCAACGGTTGACGGACTTGATCAGAACGGATGGTTCAGAGATGCCAACCTGGATGCTAATAAAGTAATTATCCTGACCAATTTCTATATCGATGAATATTATATTCCTGCATTGGGTATGCAAATGGCTGCCGGCAGAAACTTCTCGAAAGATTTTGCATCCGATTCAACCGGCATCATATTAAATGAAACCGCGGTAAAATTACTGGGCTTTAAAGATCCGTTACAACAGATCATTTACTCCTCCGGCGATAACAATCAACCCATACCGTATCATGTGGTAGGTGTAGTGAAAGATTTTAATTTCAGCAGTATGCACAGCAAGGTAGGACCGGTGATCATGCAAAAGGGACAGGATATAGGCCGTGTTGCTATCCGTATACAGGGCGGCAATAATATAGCCGGTATCATCCGGCAGGTAGAAAATAAATGGAACAGTATTGTGCCTGGTCAGCCTTTTACCTATACGTTCATGGATGCTGATTTTGATAAGACCTATCACGCTGAACAACGGATGGGTAAACTGTTTATTTCGTTTGCCGTTTTTGCTGTGTTGATTGCCAGTCTTGGTTTGCTGGGACTTGCTACCTATGCGGCTGAACAACGTACCAAAGAGATCGGTATCCGCAAAGTGCTAGGTGCAGGTGTAGGTGGAATTGTTTCCCTGTTATCTAAAGATTTCGCCAGGCTGGTATTGATCGCTGCGCTGATCGCTTTCCCCATTGCATGGTGGATGATGAGCAAGTGGCTGGAAGATTTTGCTTACCGCATCAATATCAGTGTGTGGGTGTTTATTGCTGCAGGAGCTATTGCCATTGCAGTGGCATTGCTTACCATCAGTTTCCAGGCGTTTAAAGCGGCATTTGCCAACCCGGTGAAGGCGCTGAGAAGTGAGTAGGTGAGTAGCGAATGGTCAATTGTGAAACCTGAAACGTGAAATGTGAAGAGTGAGCATTGTTTGCGAGCTGATCTGATATTGAGTATCTTATATTCGATATAAAAAAGCGGACTTCGTATTACCGGAGCCCGCTTTTTGTATTAGCGTTATGCCTTCAGCATAATGTATTCTATTTGTATTCAACTTATAACCTGCAACTTAACACTTACAACCGGCAGCTTACTGTTTCTGCGTAGTATCCTTCTTCTTTTTCAGCAGGTTGTTCAGTAATCCTTTGGCTGATTCTTCTACTGCTTTTTTAGCATCTTTCTTTTCACCGGTTGAATCTTTCTCACCTGTCAGTTGTTTTTTCAATTCGTCTGCTGCACTTTCCAGTACCTGTTTTTTAACAGAAGCCAGGGTGTCTTTGGCGGCCTGTTTGGCTGCATTGACCATACTGTCTGCAGCAGCTTTTTTAGCTTCTACAAAACTGGTTGCCTGTGCTTTCAGATCCTGTGCCAGGCTGCTGCCTGCATCTTTCAGATCGGTTTTGATAGTGGGGTTGGAAATGGTGCCGCCCATATTCACTTTCAGGTTGATAACATCGCTTAGTTTAACCGGTATACCTTTACTGCTTGCCTGCGCTGCCAGGTTATCTACAAACGCATTGGCCTGTGTGCCGAGCATCTGGCGTGGCACCTTCATGTTAATCACATAGTCAATGGACTGATCAAGACCATGCATGCCGCCAATTTCCATATCAATATCCTTCACTTTTACTGTAAAGGGTTTGACCAGTACTTTTCCATTGGCAAAATCAAACCAGGTTTTGATATCTTTTACACTGATCTGCTGCAGCTCATTGATTTTAAGCGTAGAGGCCAGTTTGTCCAACGGCTGGAACTTACTGAGAAAACCTTCCAGCAGCAACAGAGAACCGTCGCCGGTAAGTGTATTCAGTTGCGGCATCATATCCTGTCCCAGTTTTCCTTTTACAGTTAACTGCGAAGTGAGTTTGCCACCCAGGAATTTGGCAATGGGCATCAGTTTCTGCACAGTATTGAATGCGGTGAATGTTTGCTGAATATCCAGTTTCTGTACATCGTATGCCAGGGTAATATCCGGATGTTTTTTATCAGTTTTGGTAGAGTAGGAGCCGTTCAGCCCGATGGTACCATCCAGGGCTTCGAGTTTCAGGTTTTTCAGTGCTACTGTTTCATCTTTCAGACTGAGCGTACCACTGATATTTTTATAGTCTACTTTATCGTAGTGTACGCTGCCTGCCTTGGTGTTGAGTGTCAGTGCCAGGTTCTTGGGTACTGCAAACGGATCGGTAGCTGCTGCCGGAGCGGCTGCTGCGGTATCTGCGGTAGCTGTAGTACCCATCAGTTTGTTAAGGTCAACCTTATCAGCAGACACATTCAATGTGCCACTGAGTGATTCGTTTTTCAGCGCATAACCGATCAGGTTGTCAAAACTGCCATTGGCATCGAAGTTGGTGCCCATAAAGCTGCCGCTGGCATCATTCAGCGTTACATTCTTCGGATTGAATGTAAGTTGTGTGTTTTTAACAGCAACGCCTTCGGGGTAATCTTTCGATACATATTTTACATTGCCCAGGTGTACGGTGCCGGATGTTTGCAGGGCATCATACTGGCTTTTGTCGATCATTGATTTTTTGCCTTTAAATGCAACATTGGCATTCAGTAAACCGGCCAGTGACGTGCCGGGTTCAAAAGCATAGAACTGTGCTACATTGGCCAGGTTGAAATTGGCTTTGGCGGTTCCATCAAAATATGGATCCGACGCAGGTGTTTTTAACAACAGTGTCAGGTCTACCACATCTTTACCGATCTCAGCGTGTGCAGCGGGTATCTGCACCACGGTATGATCAGGAACGCCATCCGGATTGTCGATATTGATCCTTGCGCTGGTATTTTGTATTGGTTGGGGAAATGCTTTGGAAGAATAGTATAGATTGCTGATATCCACAAAGCCTTTGGCGCTGAAGTCGCCGGGCTTCTGTTGTGTTACCACGGCCACATTGCCTTTGGCGGTAACATCGGCATTTACCATACCGGCCAGTTTGGTACCGGCTTCCAGTTTTACAAACCTGGTAATGCCTGCCAGGTCAAGACGGCCTTTGGCACCGGCATCAATGTATTGATCGGTCAATGGTTTTTTCAGCAATACGTGGAAATCGAACGGATCATTGCCAAATTCAATATGTCCTTTGGGAATATCTACCACGGTATTGTCTGTAACACCATCGGGGTTATTCACTTTTACCTGTATGTTGATATTCTTAACCGGCTGTGGCAGATCGGGGTATTGGAAAAAGCCGTTCTCGATATTCAGGTTGATGGCATACGCAGGGATCTGTGTGCTGCTGTAGGTACCTTTTACAAACCCGTCGAACAATGCTTTACCGCTTGTTTTGATCTTGCTGAAGTCCTGCTGGTAAACTGCGGGTACCAGTGACAGGATATCTTTAAAATCAGTAGAAGGCGCTTTGAATGCAATGTCCATGTTGTAGGTACTGTCGTTCACCAGTTGGAAGAAACCTTCGGTGGAAAGCTTCAATGCATTCAATCCGATCTCGTCTGTTTTAAAAGTGTATTTATTGCTGGTATTGTCAATCTGTATATCGGCATCTATCACCGTATTTGTTTTCAACAGGTAAGGAATGCCGCCATAGTTGAAAGTCACAGCATCTGCTTTGGTATTGGTGGCCAGTGTAAACTTGTCGGAAGTAAAATCACCGCTGCCTTCATGGTTCAGGTTCACAATTTCACAACTCATACCCATGCTGGCATCATCGTAACTGATATATCCATTTTTTATAGCATATTTCTGCAGGTTCAGTTTAAAGGGAGAAGCTGCTGCGGTATCTGCAGCAGTAGTTGCGGTATCAGGTTTGGCAATATCGTAGTTGGCCTTCCCGTCTTTGGTTACAATAACATGGATGCGCGGATCATTGATATTGACACTGTATACCTTCATGTTGCTGGTGTTGAACATGCTGAACAGGTTTACGGCCACATCAATTTCTTTGGCACTGATAAGCGTGTCTTTTGAAAACTGTTCCAGGCCAATCACCTTCAGGTCCTGCAATGCCAGCGATACACGGGGGAAATGCCGGAAAAATGACAGGTCTACATCTGAAAAGTCAGTTTTTGCATTAATGTTTTTATTGATCTGTTCTTTGACGATCTTAATGATCTTGCCTTTAAAGATAAAAGGTGCTGTAAATAGGATAACAATGAGCACAAGTAGGGAAATGCCTGTGATCTTTAGTATCTTTTTGAGCATAGGTGATTGGTTTTGATATTATTAACGCTTACGAAGATAGTTTGCCGTATTTTAGCTGCCAAGTTTTTACAAATATGACGCCAGAAAGAAGAACCAGGTTGTTGTCGGTATTAGATAAACGTCAAAACGATCTTACTGTTGTTTTGGAGAACGTTTTTGACCCGCATAATATTTCGGCAGTAATGCGTACCTGTGATGCGGTGGGGGTACAGGAGATCTATGTATTGAACACTAAAATACCGCGCCACAAAAAATGGGGTGCCAAAAGCAGCAGCAGTGCCGCCAAATGGCTTACCATCCATCAGTTTACAGATACAGCCGCATGTTTTAGCGCATTGCGGGCTAAATATTCCCGTATCTTAACCACACACCTCAGCAGTGATGCGAAGGATCTGTATGAAGTGGATTTTACAGGTAGTGTGGCACTGGTATTTGGCAACGAACATTCCGGTGTGAGTGATGAAATGCTGGCCCTGGCCGATGGTAATTTTATTATTCCGCAGGTAGGCATTATCCGATCACTGAACATTTCAGTGGCCTGTGCTGTTACGTTGTATGAGGCGCACCGGCAAAAACGCAATGCAGGACATTTCGATAAGGCACGTTTGCCCCGTGAACAATACAATACCCTGCTGAACGAATGGGGATTTTATGGCGAGGAAATGGCGGAGGAGTAATTTGATGATGTGGGAATTTGAAAATGGGGAGGCAGATGATTTGATGGCCGGATTGTTTGATGATTGGGAGGCAAACGTGATACGTCAATCGTGGGCAGCTACTGCTTAAAACTTACAACCTACAAACATATCCAGCTTTGAGCTTTCTGAGCTAAGCATTCAGACCAGCATTAACCTAAAACTTATAACTTATTATATGCGTACGTTTCTTACTTCATGCCTCATCTTATTGGTTTCAGCGGTTTTCTGCCAGCAGGTGAAAAAAGTGCAGATCACTGACGTGGAGGCCTATATTAAAAATGCTGATCATCCGCTGGTGGTAAGTTTCTGGGCTACCTGGTGCGCACCCTGTGTGGAAGAGATACCCTGGTTGCAATCGGCCGTTGAAAAGTTTGCCGATAAAAAAGTGGAGCTGTTGCTGGTAAGTCTTGATTTCCCGAAAGATTATCCTGCTAAAGTGGAATCATTTATAAAACAGCGAAAATTTAAAGCCACCTTCCTCTGGCTCAATGAAACCAATGCAGACTATTTCTGTCCTAAAATAGATGCAAGATGGGATGGAAATATTCCCTGTACATTGATGGTTAATAACAAGACCGGCTATCGTCGGTTTTTTAACCGTCAGCTAACCGACAGACAGGTTGAGCCTGAAATAACAACCCTCACCAAAGAATAGTCCCGCTTCAATATTGCTTTCTTCCATACCGGACCACCTACGTTTATACCGGCGACAGGATTACGCGTGATACTACCTTTATTTTTGGTACGCCTGGAACAAGGTCCACCGGTTATTATGATTATTATCTGGCTGGATATGAGTACAACAGTTATAACAGCATCACGAAACTGGTATCTGTCAGCCACTCAGGGGAGGGTATTTTCGCCGACCAATAAAATATGGATGTTCCTGGAAAGAAATTATAGAGTAAACAATGCAAAGCTGGTATGTCTTATAGCAGCAATCAGTTGCCTCTTACCATCCAGAGGGGTTGTTATTTAAAGCCGGCTGATTGTGAATCTTTTTGTTTATGATAGTTTTCTTGGAATAGATTATCACAAAGCAGTGTTTACCTGTTCCTGTAAATAATACTGTAAAGATCGTATTGACAGAAAACCCCGGCAACAGGTGCCGGGGTTTAATTTTTTAACAGGAAGGTATTGTGTGTTGATTATCCTTTGCGTTTGATAGAGCAGCCTACAGAACGGGATTCATGTACGCTGACAGCTTTGCCGCTTACTACTTCATTGATCGCTTCTTCCAGGTGTTTGCGTTTTACACCGGAAGCATCATTCGGATTATCGTCAATAGCACCGTGGTAAATCAGTTTGTTATTTTTGTCGAACAGGAATACTTCCGGTGTGCGGGTAGCGCCGAAAGCATCTGCCAGTACATTGTTTTTATCTTCAGCATAGAACCAGCCAAAGCCTTCTTTTTTGGCATAAGCCTGCATATCTTCGTATGAATCACCTTTTTCACGGTACCCTTCATTGGGATTCAATAAGATCACACCGATCTTTTTATTCAGTGTATACTTGCACACTTCATTCATACGTGCCTGGTAACCTTTCACTACAGGGCAGGTATTACAACTGAATATTACCAGCAGGCCATTTTCACGGATGGCACTTTTAAGCGAGATCTCTTTGCCGGAAATATCTTTTACTGTATTATCTGCTTTGGGTAATGATGAGCCGATAGGAAGCGGATCATTCTTTACTGAAAATGCCAGTATGGTGATAGCCGATAATAGCAGGCAGGCTGATAGGATCTTTTTCATGACATGATGGTTTTGATATGCAAAATTTAGTAAAAAAAGTTGATTATGCCATAGCGTTTTCCGGGTGCGGTGGAACGTTTATACAGGTGGTAAGGTCACTTAACCGCCTGTAGGCAATACAGCGGCGGCTTCTGCTTCGTGTTTCTGCCGTTCCTGCGCCAGTGCCTTAAGGCTGTGAATACTTACATTCAGTTCATAACCAATCAGCAATACCAGCGAATTAATATAAATAATAACCATCAGTGCAATGACTGTACCAATTGAACCGTACAGGGCGTTGTATTTTCCAAAGTTGTTCAGGAAAAATGAAAATCCCAGCGTGGCCAGGATACTTAAAAACGTAGCCAATATTGAGCCGGGAGAAAATAACTTCCATCGTTTGTTAATGGCCGGCGCATACTTGTAAATGAATGCAATAGCATAAAAAATAAGCGCTACTATGAACAGCCACCTGAGTGTACGGATGGTGGTGATCAACCCCTGGTTTTTAATACCGATCCAGTTTTTTAATACAAAACCCTGCATGATCAGCAGAATAAGGCATAGCAGCACCAGTCCCATGATTAGCGAGGTGAGTTTAATAGCCGTCCAGCGGGTCTGTAAACCTGTTCTGCGTTCAAAGCCGATATAGTTTTTGTTGAAGGAGCGCATCAGTCCCATCATACCATTGGAGGCGAAAAAGATGAGCAGTATAAAACCAAACGACAGCAGCCCTATACGTGCATTATCAAAAAAGCTATCAATAAATGCGTTGATATTCTTATTATATTCTTTAGCCGGAATAATATCCTGTATGATGCGATGCAGTTGTGATTGTATTGCCTTTTTACGGATAAATGGCAATTGCGGTATCAGCGTGAACAGGAAAAGACAGGTAGGAGGGATGGCCATAATGAAGTTGTAAGAGATGGCCGCAGCTCTTTCCGTTAATCCTATTTTGCGTACCTGTGCCAGGAAAAAAATGATAACATCGTACAGGGGCACACGATCAAACCCGGGCAGTATGATCTTTTTGCTTTTCTCGATCAGAAAGCGGATAGGGGCAGTGTTCAATATAATGCGTTCCAGCTTCGTCATTTCGTTGTATCAATTGCTTCACGGGCAGCCCTGATCTGTTGCTGAACATCCAGCGCTTTTTGAAATTCCCTGGCATTCTTCAGGTGCTCTTCGTAGGTTTCACTGAAAACATGCCGCCCTGAGAAGTCACTTTTGGCTACAAAGTAAAGATAATTTGTGGCAGGAGACTGCAATACAGCATCTAATGTTGCTATAGATGGTGTACAGATAGGGCCGGGAGGCAAACCCGTATTGCGATAAGTATTGTAGGGCGATTCTACTGCAAGATGTTTTTCATAAATGCGACGCAGTGCAAAATTCTTCAATGCAAATTTAACGGTAGGGTCTGCCTGCAACCGCATGCCTTTATGCAAACGGTTCAGGTATACGCTGGCAATATCACCTTTGTCCTGCTGTACAACGGTTTCTTCCTCTACAATGGATGCAAGTATATATGCCTGTGCGGGCGTAATGTTGCGTTGCTGTGCCTGTTGTTTACGTTCGTCTGTCCATACTTTATGATATTCTGCAAACAGCTTTTTGAAGATCGCATCTGGTGTAGTGTTCCAGAAATAAGTATAGGTGTTGGGATAGATGCCTGTCATTACAGTGGCTGAATCAAATCCATATACTTTCAGTGAATCATTGTTGTGCATGAATGCTGCTACGGATGCAGAATCACATTCAAATTTTCTGCCTATTAAAGAAGCAAGGTCTTCTTCTGTACGTACTTTGGTGATCACCAGGTTTACCGGTACCTGTCTGCCATTGCGCAGCATGCGTACCAGGTCAAAAATGCTGGTACCTTTTTTTATTTCGTATTTACCGGGACTTAGTTTCGCTGCAAGGTCCATTCTTGCTGCCAGCAGATCGAAGGAGCCGGGATTTTTCAGGTAAGCGCTATCGCGGATGGTTTGTAATACTTCGGCATATGAAGCATGTCCTGTGCGGATGTACAGGTATTTTGCTTTCTGTTCAAAGTTGGTGTTGGATGTAAAAAAACGCCAGCCAATAAATGCTGCTGCCAGAACGATCACTGCCAATAAACCGAACAACAGTTTTTTCAACATAGGTTATAGATTGACTCTAAAATAAATAAAAAACCCTGCCATAAAAAGACAGGGTTGCATATTTCGGATGATAATATGTTTAGGGATTTGCGGGAGCAGGAGCAGCAGGAACTTGCTGTACCGGAGACTGCGTAGCAGCAGGTGCTGTAGCAGCGGGTTTTGCACCGGTTTCACGTACTTTGCTGGTAGCACCTTTAGGAATAAAGAATGCAGAACAAAGACATAACAATGCAATAACCACGGCAAGTACCCAGGTTCCCTTTTCCAACACGTCAGTGGTTTGTTTTACGCCCATAAACTGGCTGTTAAAACCGGCAATATTACCTGCCAGACCACCGCCTTTGGGGTTTTGGATCAGGATAAATAACGCCATCGCCACTGCTGCAATAACAATCAATATCAGGAAAAGAATCATAGCAATTATGCTTTTAAATAGTGTTGTTAAGCTAATTAGTTCGGTATCAGTCCGGTTTTTGTGCAATCACCTCTTGAATCCGGGCTGCAAAGTAAGCGTTTTTAGCGGGATTCTGCAAACTTAATTTCTCGTAAATGGCAATTGCCTGTGGCAGGTTGCCCTGTTTGGCCCAAACTTCGGCCATTGCCTCGGTTACAATTTCGTTGCCGGATACGGAATGTTCGGCAATCTGCACAATAGATTGATTGGTAGTGTCATCCAGTTCTCGCTCGGCTGCCACCACTACCGGTGCAATGCGTTTCATGCTGCGCAGCCACTCGGTAAAGCTTTTTAACTGGCGGTCCAGGGTGCCCTGTATGGTGTCTGTATCTTCTTTGGACAATTTAATGCCCTGGGAAGCAAAGTAGTCGATGGTATGATAGGGTTCAAAAAGGTCTTCTTCCGGAGCCTGTACCGTTTGCATAGGGGTGCCGGTAGCCTGTAACAGCGGCGGCAGCGGCGGGGCATTAGTATCGTCCTCTTTTTCCTCAGGTTCGTAATCATCCTCTTCTGCAGGCGGTAAGGTATTGTTGCTGCCTGTTGCCGGGCTGTCAGCACCAGGTTCGATTGCCTCTGTAATGACTTCTGTTTCCGGTAATGATGCTTCGGTGGCCTCTTCCGGCTGAACATCTGTAACCTCAGCAGTTTCTGTGCTATGAATTATTTCCGGTTGTTCCTCGCTGATCGTTGCATCTGCCTCAGGAGTAGCGATGGTGGGAATTTCCTGTTGCTCTACCGCTTCTTCGGCCAGTGATACCACAGATACCACCGGCTCATGTTGTACCGGCGCTTCTGCCCGCTGCGTAACAATCGGCAATACAGGTGCCGGTTCGGTAACAGCAGTTGCCTGTTGTTGTAATTGCCAGTGCGCCCATAATGGATTGTTGAAATACAATGATGCTTTATCGGCCTGGTGGGTAAACTGTTCGCTACCGGTTTCTTTCAGTTTGCGTGCCAGCAGAAACTGACCTACTGCGGCATACGGAAAGGAGGCTGTAAACTGTTCCAGTTCATTCACTGTAACATCTTTCAGATCATCCTTGCGGAAAATTTGCTTTACGAGTGTTTGAATATGCTGTTGCATGCAACGGGTTACCAGTTTGAAAAAATACGGTTAAAAATTTCGTCTGTCACCTGCTGAAGTATGTTGGTCATCAACTGCGCTTCAGCCTGCTGTAAGGTCAGGTTTGCCGAAAAGTCGAAATTACGGGAAACTGTTGCTTCAAAATTCTTTTTATCATCTTTCCGGTTGGTGAAAACGATCTTTACGGAAACAGTTAAACGGTTCGTTGCTGCCTGTTGTTGTGATATACCTGAAGTTGTAACGGAATAATCGGTGATTTCGCCCTTGATATCATAATCCGCATCATCACCCTGAACAGGAGAAAGCCTGGTCTGGTTTACAATCTTCTGACGCAGTTTGTCGGTCAACTGCGGACTGAGCTGCGGATTTACATAACCACGCGAGCGGTTTTCGATATAGTTTACCTTGAATGTTTTAATGTCGGCTGGAATGGAGTTGACATCCTTAAAAGAATAGCAACCCGTGAAAAGCAAAGCTATCAGGCCAATCGTTGCAATCAGAAAGGGTTTGGCTGTCTGTATTTTCATGTTTTTTATTGCTGATTTCAGGCTTTGATTTTTATCAGACATCATTCCTTGATGTCGTACTCTTTCAGTTTGCGGTACAGTGTTCTTTCGCTGATGCCAAGATCCAGAGCAGCATCTTTGCGTTTGCCTTTGTGTTTGCGCAGTGCTTTTTCTATCAGCTCTTTTTCCTTGTCCATGATGTTGAGCGATTCTTCCACTTCTTCGTGGTGATGAATATCGTCTTCATGATGGAACACTACAGGCGGTTGTGACCCGGATACGGGCTGCATCAATGCCGGTGTGGGCAATACTTCTTTTGAACTGTTTTTAAATTCTTTCAGTTCATTCAGGTATGCCTGGTTCTGTACGGCTGCAGTACCGGGGTTCTGCAAAATCTCCACAAACATTTTCTTTAGTTCTGTAACATCTCTTTTCATGTCAAAAAAGAGTTTGTACAGTATTTCCCGTTCGTTGGCAAACTCATGACTGTTGCTATTGCCGGCAGGAGATATCATGGGTAGCCGGTTGTTATCACGACCTGCCGGTAAAAAGCGGCTCAGTTCCTGCGACGTTACCATTTTATCACCTGCCAGCACCGACATCTGCTCCGCAATATTCTTCAATTCACGCACATTGCCGGGCCAGGGGTAGTTAATTAACACATTTTTTGCCTCCTCATCCAGTTGAATGGGCACAGCTTTATATTTTTCTGCAAAGTCAACAGCAAAACGTCTGAACAGTAAAGGAATGTCTTCCTGCCTGTCGCGCAATGCAGGCACGCGGATAGGAACCGTGCTGAGACGATAGTAGAGGTCTTCGCGGAACCTGCCGTTCTGTGTTAGGGTCAGCAGGTCTTTATTGGTAGCTGCAATAACACGTACATCTGTTTTCTGTACTTTGGAAGAACCTACACGGATAAATTCGCCGGTTTCCAGTACACGCAGCAGGCGTGCCTGGGTGCCCAGTGGCATTTCACCAATTTCATCCAGGAAAATGGTACCACCGTTCACGGTTTCAAAATAACCTTTGCGTGAATCTACTGCCCCGGTAAATGATCCTTTTTCGTGACCAAATAATTCGGAGTCTATAGTGCCTTCGGGAATAGCACCGCAGTTCACGGCAATAAAAGGATTGTGCTTGCGGGCTGAAAGTGCGTGAATGATCTGTGAAAAAACTTCTTTACCAACACCGCTTTCACCAAATATCAATACCGTAAGGTCTGTATTGGCAACCTGTGCAGCCACACCCAGTGCAAAGTTGAGGCCAGGTGAGCTACCGATAATGCCAAAACGATTTTTTATAGATTGAATGTCCATTTTCTTAAACGTTTCCTGAAAAAAGGGGTTCATTGCATGCTGCAAAAAACAGCGAATGTTATGCTATTATTTCACCAATCAGTGTAGCCTGTGTGCAATCTGTAACTGTAACCATTACATAGCTGCCTTTGTTCAAAGCATGATTGCCTTTTGGAAAAACAATCACTTTATTCTGGCTGTTCCTGCCGCGCCAATCGTTCTCACTGCGTTTGGAATCGCCTTCGATCAGTACTTTAAATGTTTTACCCAGGTCCTGCTCATTGCTTTCAAGGCTAAGCCTGTTCTGCAGGTTTACAATTTCCTGTAATCTTCTTTTCTTCACGTCTTCCGGGATATCGTCTTTGTAACGACGTGCGGCCAATGTGCCGGGACGTTCACTGTAAAAGAACATATAGCTCATATCATAGCGGCTATACTCCATAATGCTCAGGGTGTCCTGGTGGTCTTCTTCTGTTTCAGTACAGAAGCCGGCAATGATATCAGAGCTGATACCGCATCCGGGAATGATCTCGCGGATACGATCTACTTTAGCCATATACCATTCGCGGGTATAGGTACGGTTCATTAATTGCAGTACACGGGTGGAACCGCTTTGTACAGGCAGGTGTATGTATTTGCAGATGTTCTCGTGCTTCGCCATGGTATGCAGTACATCATCTGTAATGTCTTTGGGGTGGGAAGTTGAGAAACGAACACGTAATGAAGGATCGATCAATGCTACTTTTTCCAGCAGCAGACCAAACGTTACGGTTTCATTGGTTGTTTCATCAGTCCAGTAATAGCTGTCCACATTCTGTCCCAGCAGTGTTACTTCTTTATAACCCTGGTTAAACAGGTCCTGGCATTCTGCAACAATGGAATGTGCATCACGGCTTCTTTCACGGCCACGTGTAAATGGTACCACGCAGAAAGAACACATGTTGTTGCAACCACGCATAATACTTACAAATGCAGTAATGCCATTGCTGTCCAGGCGAACAGGGGCAATATCTGCATAGGTTTCTTCGCGGCTCAATAATACGTTCACAGCTTTCTGACCGCTTTCTGCTTCGGTGATCAGGCCGGGTAGTGTACGATAGGCGTCCGGACCTACTACCAGGTCTACCAGTTTCTCTTCTTCCAGGAATTTGGCTTTCAAACGTTCGGCCATGCAACCCAGTACTCCGATCAGGGCCCCGGGATTGGCTTTTTTCACAACGCGCAGGTCGCTGAGCCTTTTACGAACGGTTTGTTCGGCCTTTTCACGAATGGAACAGGTATTGATCAATATCAGGTCTGCCTCTTCAAAATTGCGGGTGGCGCCAAAACCACTTTCCTGTAAAATGGACGCAACTATCTCGCTGTCAGCGAAATTCATCTGGCAGCCATAGCTTTCTATATAGAATTTTTTACCGTAATCGTTCGGGTCTTGCCGGAAGGGCGCGTAAGCCTCTCCCTGGCGGGTTTCATCATGGGTCTTTTGCATGGTCAGGTCCAACATCGGCAGTTTTCCGTTTTTTGAACGGCAAAGATAACTAAAATCACTTACAATGACAGGATGGCAGTAGGTTGTAACGGCAAAAACGTTGGTACAGATATATTACCGCTCAACGGTTTAGATTTTACAAATTAATAACGGGGCATTAACTTCCGGTTCAAACTTGATTGGTGCACAAATTATTACTGCCAGTTTTCCTGGTTCTTATACTGTCAGGGGCGGGATATGCCCAGACTTCCCGTTCATCGTCGCCCGGTATCATTACCGGCAATGTGCTCGACGATAAAAAGAATGCCGTGACAGGTGCTTCTGTTGAACTGTTCCTGTTGCCCGATACTTTTAAAGCTGTTAAGACCATTCTGACGGATAAAAACGGCGATTTTACCATTTCCGATATTGCCTTTGGCTGGTACCGGTTGTCGGTAACCAATATTGGTTTTCAACCCAGGGTAATAGATAGCATTCACCTCCGTACAGAACGGTATGACTTTAATATGGCAGATATTGTATTGACGCCGGGTACTGCCGATGCACTGAACGAGGTGATTGTATATGCAGAAAAACCATTGATCCAGAGCAAGGACGGCAACATTACATTCAATGCCGGCGAATCTGCACTGAGCGCCGGTGCCAGTGCCAGCGAATTGCTTAAAAATGTACCACTGGTAGCCACTGATCCTGATGGCAAAATGGTGGTAAAAGGTAAAGAACCGAAAATCCTGATTGACGATAAACCGGTAGAGTTGAATGCGCAGCAGTTACAGGATTTCCTGGAATCAATGCCCGGTAGTATGATTGAACGTATTGAAGTAATGACCAATCCGCCTGCACAATATGCCAACGAACAGGGAGGAGTGATCAACATCATTACCCGTAAAGGTAAGGTAGGCATGGGCGGACGACTCACACTGACCGGCGGTACAAGAGGTGAGGCCGGTATCAACAGCAATTTCAATTACCGTAAAAAAGGTTTGTCGATCAACTTCAATGCCGGTGCCGGATATAATATTGTCCAGGGTAATGGCTATTCAAAACGGCAGAACTTTTATAAAGATTCTGTCAATTATTACAATACCACCAATGGTTACCGCAATCGCAGTACACGTCCCAATGTACGACTGAGCATTGACTATGATATCAACACTCGTAATATGCTCAATGTGCTGGTACAATACAACCAGAACATATTCCGCAACCGCAGTGATAACGAATTCACCAACCTGGATCATACAGAGAATATCTACCGGCTCAGCAACAGGTATATAACAACAAAGGGTGAGAGTATCAATCCTGCAATGAACGTTACTTACACGCACAAGGGACGTAAACCGGGTGAAACGCTGCGTGTCATTGCCGGGGCCAATTATTCATCCAATCCCAATGAACGTGTGTTTTTTCAGCAATACCTCAACCCGGATTATTCAATTACGGGCCGTGATTCAACGCAACAGCAATTGAATGAAAATGTGAGTACCGGTTATTCATTGCGGGTGAATTATGATAAAATGCTGGATAATAAAAAGACTTCGTTTTCAACCGGTGGTTATTACAATTACTCCGGTAGTCATGTTGAACTGGATTCGCGTTTTCTGCGTAAGCCGGATAATGTGTATGAAAGCAGTGAGCTGTTGAGTAATGATTTCCGTTTTAAACAGACTGTCAGCAATATCCGTTTTTCAGTTCGGCAGGTGATTGCTGAGGGCATGAACATCACCAGTGGCATTACTGCAGAGAATACCAGTCTGCATTTTGACCTGCGCGATAAATCGGAAATTGACAACCAATATCTCACCTGGCTGCCCTTTGTGAATTTTAATAAAAGCTGGGAAAATATATTGAACCTGAGTATGTCTTATCGTAAAACCATACGCAGACCGGGTATCGGTAATCTTAATCCCAGTATTGATTACAGTGATCCGAACAATATACGTTTTGGCAATCCTGAACTGAACCCTACTTTGTCGCACAACCTTGATGTAGTGGTGGGAAAAACGGGTACCCTGTATTATGCTAACCTGGGCGTAGGATATAATGTAGTGCAGGATATCTTCAGCCAGATCCGTACACTGCAACCCAATGGTACCACGCAAACCACCTGGCAGAACATTGATGACCGGCATGAATACGAGATCAACTCGTGGGCCGGGTATACTTTTTCAAAGAAGTTCCGGGTAAATTTCAGTGCCAGTTATTCTTTTAACCAGTATAGTGAGTTTGATAAAACAGTGAACAAATACCGCAATGGTGGTTCGCTTACGTCCAGCTTCAACTCCAATTTCGTGCCTTCGGATGTATGGGTAGTGAACAGCAATTTTACCTATAACCGTTTTGCCAATCCGCAGGGAACAGTGCGCAGCAGTCTGGCTATGAATGTTGGTATACAGCGTAAACTATTAAGCAAAAAACTGATCGTTACTTTCAATGCTATTGATCCTTTTATCCAACAGGAGTACAATAGCTATACTTACGGAGCTAATTATATCTTACAATCATTCAGTGCTACACGCACCCGTAATTTCCGGTTGACGGTTGCCTATAATTTTACACAACTGGCTAAGAATACTAAAAAAACACAATCATCGCTCAAGCAGTTGCTGCCGGGAAAGCAGTAAGCAGTTTCGTGTTCCTTCATGAATTGTCAATTGTGCGACGAGAGAGCCTGCAGTTCTCCGATACCTAAACGTTTGGTTTTCCCTGAACCCTGCAGTTTACATCTTCCCGGTTTTACCCTTCCACTTCACCCACCACAAACACACTGCCACATACCAATACCAGGTCTTGTGTGCCTGCTTTCTGCCTGGCGGCATGTAAAGCTGTATTGACATCGGGATAATGGTAACCTGAAAGTTGAAATGTTGCAGCTTTGGCTGCCAACTGATCTTCGGGCAGTGCACGCGGAATGGATGCCCTGGTAAAGTAGTAAGAGGCTTCTTTGGGCAATAACGCCAGCACTTTTTCTACTTCTTTATCTTTTACAAGGCCGATCACTATATGCAGGTGATGATGATCGGTCAGCTCCAGTTGGGCCAGGACCTGCTTAATACCATCTTCGTTGTGTGCTACGTCTAATATCACGGCCGGATGCTGATGTATCACTTCCCAACGGCCATGCAGACCGGTTAATTTCTTTACCTGCTGCAGGGCTGTTCGCACTTGTGCTTCTGTAATCTGCCAGCCCAGTTGCCGTAACTGGTGTACGGTTTCCAGTACCGTTATGACGTTTTTGGTCTGGTAAAAACCGGGCAGATCCAGGGTGTAGGAATTACGAATGTCAGTTCCGGTAGTAGCAAGTTGTACCTGCAGTTGGTGATGCTGGTATTTCCATTCAGCTACAAAATGTTTGTGACTGGCTATCACCAGCGGAGCATTTTCTGCTGCGGCCTTTTGTTCAAAAACAGGTTGTGTTTGGGGCAATACTTCACCAATTATTACAGGGGTGTTGTGTTTAATGATACCAGCCTTTTCACCGGCAATAGCAGCCAGGGAATTGCCCAGCAGGTTCATGTGATCCCAGCCGATATTGGTGATCACGGCTACTTCCGGCTGTATAATATTGGTACTGTCCAGGCGGCCACCCAGACCGGTTTCAATAACAGCAATGTCTACTTTTTCCTGTGCAAAGTAATCGAATGCCATACCTACGGTGATCTCAAAAAAAGAAGGTTCAATTTCTTCTATCAATGGTTGAATGCGTTCGGTAAAATCAATAACAAACGACTGGCTGATCATTTCGCCATTCACCTTGATACGTTCACGGAAATCTTTCAGGTGCGGTGAAGTATACAGGCCTGTTTTATAACCGGCAGTTTGCAGAATAGCTGCCAGCATGTGGCTGGTGGAACCTTTACCATTGGTGCCTGCAATGTGTACGGATTTAAACGCATGCTGCGGATTGTTCAGAAAATTGCACACCAGGCGTGTATTGGTCAGGTCTTTTTTATAGGCCGCTGAACCTATGCGGCTGAACATAGGTAATCTGTTGTACAGGTAGTCAAGTGTATTCTGGTAAGTCATTGTATAAATTGGGTAACAAATCTATAAAAGCAAAGCCACGGTTCCAAAACCGTGGCTCGTATTGTTGATCTATATTGACAGGTTAGAATACTGTTGTTTGCTTTGTGGTGCTACGAGATATTAGCCGCGTACTTTAAAGTTCACCAGTACGGTACCGGTTTGCTCATCCTGCCCGTTAGGACTGGCATTAAACTTTGACTTGCGCACCATTTCAATAGCCTTTTCCTTGTAATACGAATCGGAGGTGGTAGAACCACGCATCTGGTAGGTGGCGCTGATCACATTGCCGGACTGATCCAGCTTTACATCAATGGCCACTGTAGCATTTTCATTAAAATCATCCTGGTAAGTATATGCTTTGGACACATAACGTCCTTCCAGTCCTTTGGATATCCTGATACCGGAATTGCCTTTACCACCACCGGTATAGTTTTTGGAATCGGGGTCTCCACCGGGACGGCCCTGGTCTCCTTTGCCACCGGCAATACCTTCGCCGGTACCGGGTTTGTAGGTGCTGGCTTCATTACCGCCCGAACCTGTACCGTTCACACCTTTAAACTCAGCCTTGGCCTTGCGTACAGGAGGTGCAGGTGGAACGTCTTCTTTTGGTTTGCTGACAGGCTTGTTTTTTACCACGTCCTTTTCAGGCACTTTAGTAGCCTCAGGTTTGGTAACCGGCGGTTTTTTAATCACAGGAGCATCTTCGTCTTTATCGTCGGTAGCAATGTCTTTTACTGCTTCTTCATGATGTGCCACAGGTGCAGGAGGAACATAAGCCTGCTGATTGGTTGGGGCAGGAGGCCCTGGCTCAAATGGCTGATCGGTACCGGAACCCTGGTCACTGTTGCCCAGGTTCACTTCCATCCCTTCCTCTACAGGAGGTGGAGGCAATGGTGGTTCCACCCATTTTACAAACAGGAATATCACCAGTAACAGTGCACATACCAGTGCTGTATAGCTACCGGCACGTATGTTTTTCTGTGATTCAAAATTATCTGTCATCTGCATCGTGTTTACCATACGAATTTACTGATGTTTCAGCATAACGTACAAACAATATGCTAATTGTATGTGGATGTGTATGCAAAGTGTTAAAGTAGGGGAGGCCTGGAAGATGTAAGCTGCAAGGCTCAGGGAAGTACAAAAGCATAAAGTGAAATACAAAATACGAAGTACGGCCTTGTTTTATTGCGTCTTTGCGTGAAATGGTCAGAACTGCAGGCTTTCACGTTGCACGATTGACGATTCATGAAGGAGCACGAAACTCAACACTCAAACCCGACACTCCTTTTCTCACTTGAAAAATATATCGTATGCAAAACGCAAAATAGTAGCGCTTATTACCAACAGGAAAAAGATGCGGATAAAAGTATTACCGCGCAACAATGCCAGCCGGGCACCCAGTAAGCCTCCTGCAGCATTACATACCGCCATCGGGACAGCAATGGCGAATATGATCTTACCACTCAATGTAAAGAACAAAATAGAGCCCAGGTTGGTGGCCAGGTTTACAAATTTGGCCTGCGCACTGGCGTGTAAAAAGTCAAGTCCCAGTAAACCAATAAAACCAAGTACCAGGAAACTACCGGCACCGGGACCTATAAATCCATCATAAAAACCAACCACCATGCTAAGTAATAATGAATAGATCCATTGTGCGCGTATGCTATGCCCTTTCTCTGTATGGGTGCCAAATTGCTTATTGGCATAGGTGTATACTGCAACTACGATCAGTACTACCAGCAGTAAGGGTTTCATAAAACTGTTGCTGACCAGTGTTAATACTTTAGAGCCTGTCATGGCCGAACAAAAAGCTACCAGCATCATAGTGCCCAGCATGGTAAAATTGAGTTTTACCTGTTTGGCATATTGTGCAGCGGCAAAAGCAGTGCCGCAGAATGCAGGAATTTTTAAGGTGCCGATAACAGTAACCACGGGATATTGTGGTAACAGGATCAACCCGGCAGGTGTTTGTATCAATCCCCCACCACCCACAATGGCATCCACAAAACCAGCGCTGAAAGCAGCAATGCACAACAGAATAATTTCAGTAGTCATATAAAAGTAACAGGATTAAGGATTGGCTTTACGCATGTTGGCCAGTAGCAGGCCCGCCAGCACCAGCACACTGCTGATACCGTGCAGCCAGGTAATTTCTTCATGTAGTATCCAAACAGCTTCTAGACTGCTGAAAACAGGTATCAGGTTGCCGAACAAGGCTGTACGGGCAGCGCCCAAACGTGCAATGGCCAGGTTCCAGCACAAAAAAGCAGTGACCGAAGTGCCGGCACCGAGGTATAAGATCACCAGCAGCAGCTTACTATTCCATTGAACAGAAGGTGTAGAGGTTTGCTCATATATAAACCAGGGAGTCAATAGTAAGGTGCCGATAGTAAATACAGCCAGTAAAAAACTTACAGGACTAATACCTGGCGGCTTGCGGCGTACTAGAATGGTATATACGGCAAAGGTGAACGCGGCAGCTACAATCCAGCCGTCACCACGGGTAAAATGAAGTGATTGTAGTCGTTGCCAGCTACCCTGCGATAACAGCAATATAATACCGCCGATACAAAGCAAAAGCCCGGTTAACCGCAATGGACGTACAGTTTCTTTCAGAAATACAGCTGCCAGTATAATGGCAAAAACGGGAGACAATGTGGTACCGATCAGTGCAAGATTAATAGCGGGAACATGATGTGCTGCGATGTATACAAACGTGTTGAATAGCGTAACTCCACTCAATGCAATCCAGAAAAAATATTGTTTGTTCTGTAAGATCACCTGTTTTTCGGCCACCAGTTTATTCCAGCCAAACGGTAATAAAATGAGAGAAGCTGTAAGCCACCTGTAAAATGCCAGGGTTACCGGGGGAACATGGTTGATAATGCCGCGGGCTGCTATAAAATTGCCAGACCAGATAATGACTGCTGCTACAGCCAGCACTGTACCAGCTAAAATATTATTTCTCAAAGCAAGGTCGGTTAGGTTGTAGGAACCGGTAGGCAAAAATAATGGAGTGAACAATATTTAAAGAATCAATTCTATAGGTGCATGTTCCGGGTGATTGCCGGTGTGCGATACCATGTTAAAAGGACGTGGCAGTAGCCGGAGAGATAATAATCTCATGAAATCAATGATTTTTTTTACCGGCAACGGGTACACAGTGTAACATTCCTGTTTTCCCGGCGTATTTGTTAATAGGATAATAAAGCAGTTGCCCGTCACGGCATAAAATGTATATTGCGCAGGCCGGGGTGATGGGAGCCTTTTTGAATTTGAGTATCATTTACTTATGCTAAACTATGCTTCTGCAAACACTGGAATCTCTATTTAGCCGCGATCTGAACAGGCTGAAGGGCGAGATACAACTGTATCGCGACGAAAGAAAGATCTGGTATATTGAAAAAAATATAGCCAATTCTGCAGGCAATCTCTGTCTGCACCTGGTAGGCAACCTGAATGCTTATATTGGTACCGAGTTAGGTAAAACCAATTATATACGGCAGCGTGACCTGGAATTTTCACTGAAAGATATTCCACGCACAGAACTGGTAAAACGGATTGACAATACGGTAAGCATGATCCAGAAGGTATTAGGACATTTAACCAGTGACGATCTGCTGGCAATATATCCCGTAATGGTGTTTGATAAAGAGATGTCTACGGAGTATTTCCTGGCACATCTTGCCACGCATCTTAATTATCACCTGGGACAGGTAAACTACCACAGGAGATTACTGGATGCTGAATAACGCAAATCCTTAAGCTTTATATGAAGCCTGTTGCTTTATTAATGGGTGCTATGCAGTTGTAGTATATTGTTTGCCTGTAATGTTTTTATGCATGGATATACACAACGCGAATCGAATGATACGTATCACCTGGTAACCGGCAATAAAGATAATTTTGGCGATCGCCGTATTAAATATTCCAGGCATTTTTACAAAAACTCTTCATTATCCCGTTTTCTTGATCAGAACGGTGAGCCTTCCTTCATTTATGAGTACAAAACAGCTTCCAGATGCAAGGGCATACGGTTGTTCTATATATCACGTGACAGTGTGTATGTTTTTGAACAGGTAAAAAAAGTAACCTGTACCCGCTGCTGAAAGAAACACGCGGGTTGTATGATTATGAATGGAATGTCTACGCACGGCTGACCAGTACCGTGTTGTCAAAATAGCATGTTATTGCTGCCTGTAACGATGACGGGATGATTTTATAAGAACTTTTGCAATTAATGCTATACTTTGAAGCATCCTAATAATCACCTATGTTTTTCATGCAACGTTTCCGAAAATATGCAGGCTGGTGTATTATCCTGTTTTTAGTATTGTTCTTTTTCCGGTTGGCTTATGGCTATTGGAATATTCCCGGTAAGGAAGGCACTACCGGTTATGCATCTGATTTTTTCAACAGTGTAGATAACCTGCGTAAAAATTATGCCACAGAGAATAATTTTTACAGGAAAAATGTGGGACAACAGGAGGCTATTGCTGTCCAGCAGAAGTATGAAAAAACGGCCACTGTTAAATCTAAAAGCACGCAGTTTGAACAGGACCTGGCAAAAGTGAGTCAGCGTATTGAATTGTTCAATGCGGTGATCCAGTACGAACAGAATACCGGTAATGCCGGAAGCAGGGAAATACATATGGTGCTGGGTATTGCTCCCGAAAAGTTTGACAGTTTTTATGTGCAGATGCAACAGGTAGGGCAGGTGCGTGTGCGTGTTGTAACAAAAGTGGATAAAACGAATGAGTATCGCCAGTTGAATGCAAAAAAAGCATCACTGAAAAAACACTGGCCTCCTTAAACGACCTGAAATCGCGTGGGGTGCTATCAGTGATTTTGTTTCCCTGCACGATAAGATTCTGGAAATTGAAAACCAATTGCAGGAGTTGGGTGTTGAACTGGGGAACTTTGATACAGAAAACCAGTTCTGTACGGTAAGATTCTCTATGTATGAAGGAGCAGCAGAAAAAAAGATCGGGTTGCTGCATCGTGTTAAAGTAGCGCTTGAATGGATCATCCGTTTTTATGCTATGTTTATGGTGGGCATATTGGGGGCAGCCTGCGTTGTATTTTTGTTATTACTGATCATTGATAAACTGCAAGGGATAACTGCGGCTAAAAATAAATAGTGATATGAAAAATTTCATCATACTCTTCCGTGAACCGGATGGCAGAACGGCGCACATACACCAGGAGTTACCCTGGAGCACCGGCAACACTGGCAGGCCTGGTTTGAAAAATGCGGAAAGGAAGGGCGGTTGAATGGTGGCAGCGGACTTATGCTGGATGGAGCATTACTGAAGGGAAATCGTGCAACAGTAACCAATGATATTCATAAGATATGCACAGAGATCGTGGGCGGGTTTGTATTGCTGAAAGCAGATGATTTGCATGAAGCGATTGTTATCATGCAGTCATGCCCCATCTTTGCGTTTGATGGCTATGCTGAGATCTGGGAGATGCAGCAATAATACTGTATTCACCGGAGTGCCTGTTACATGCAGTATATTTCTTGCTTTGCATACCTTACAGCAAATCACTATATGCAGTTTGGTGCAACAACAATAAGCAATAAAAAAGCCGTCCCGGAAACCGGGACAGCTTTTGCAGGGAGGGGAGTTATTCCCTTGGGCCAGCACCCAGCAACAGTATATCACTCACCTGTATATCTGTTATATATTTCTTTACACCATCCTTGTCTACATAACTTCTGTTGACAAGCTTACCGGAAACCAATACACCAGTACCCTTCGCCAGATATTTTTCTGCTATATCAGCAATTTTACCCCAGGCTACCAGGCTATGCCATTGTGTGCTTTTGACCATCTCTCCGCTAACACCACGATAGCTTTCGTTAGTGGCCATGGTAAAGCGCGCCCATTTTCTTCCTTTGTCTGTTAAACGTACATCCGGTGCATTACCTAAATTTCCAATCAGTTGAACTTGATTCTTCAGCGCGTACATAACTTAGCTTTTTAATAGTTAAATATTATTTTTCATCTTCAACCGCGTCATTTGCCGTTGTTGACCACACAAAGATGCACCAGCGAAAATCCGTTACCCGGTTATTAAACATTTACTGTCGGATGTAAGCGCTTTAAACGTTTACAAACGACTACAAACGGTTATTTTTCTTATTTTGGTTCCTGTTATAATGTATAATGTGCTGCTTATGAACGTTGAAGAAAAAGTTTGTCTTTCCTGTGGCAGGTTGGTCAGAGGCAGGGTAGACAAAAAGTTTTGTGACGATGCCTGTCGTAATACCTATAACAACCAGTTGAACAGCGACAGCAATGGGTTTGTACGGAATGTAAACAATGCCCTGCGCAGGAACAGGCGCATATTACAGGAGTTATTGCCGTCTGATACCGCCACGCAACATGTGCCCAGGAAAACGCTGGCCGACAAAGGATTTCATTTCCGGTTCTTTACCCATATGTATGTGAACCAGAATAAAGACTGTTACTACTATTGTTATGATTATGGTTACCGACCGCTGGAAAATGACCTCTTTATGGTGGTACGTAATAAAAAGAATGAAGTGTAGGTTATCTGCTGTTAACACAATACTTCTCTGTAATCTGTGTACGCTTTGTATGCAGGCACGGCTTTTTGTATTTACCGATAAAAAGACCGGATATTGGTAGCATTATCAGCGTGCACGCTATAATTTTCTTTATGGCTGCGCTGAAATGGCGTAAATTCACATTGCATTTTTTTGAATGTTACAGGCATTTATCCGTACTGTTACATTCATTTGTTTAAAATACGATGGAATCCAATGAAACAAAAGTTAAACTGTGTTCTGTTAATTGATGATGATGAACCTACCAATTTTCTGAACAGGATGGTGGTGGAAGAAACCAACTGTGCCCATCATGTACAGGTAATACAAAGTGGTCGCGAGGCCCTGGATTATCTTTCCAGTAAAGGGAAATATGCCAATGCCGCCAATAAATATCCTACTCCTGATCTGATCTTTCTTGATATCAATATGCCTGCTATGGATGGCTGGGAGTTCCTGGAGCAATATGAATTACTTCCCAATGAACAGAAGGGCAGGATCATTATGGTAATGTTGACCACTTCTTTTAATCCTGAAGATGAGTTGAAGGCAAAGGCCAATGGATATATCTCCGGCTTTAAGAACAAACCTCTTACAGAAACAGCATTGAACGAGATACTGCACGAACATTTTGCCGATCATTTTTAAGAGGATAATTATAACGGGATCTCTATTTTCAGTAAGCAACCGGTGCCAGTGCTGCTGATGATCTCCATGTTGCCATTCTGCATTTCCACGCGACTGGTAATGTTGTTCATACCAATGCCCTTTGTTTTTACTGCGGGGTCGAAGCCCACACCATTATCTCGGATCAACATCTGAACTGAGTCATGATTATATACCAATTCAATATCTGCAATAGTAGCTTTGGAATGTTTCAGTATATTGTTTACCTGCTCCTGCGCAATGCGGTACAGGAATAATTTCTTATTGCCCGAAATACGTTCTACATCAGGGTCGTAGCGGCTGATCCTGATATTAAGCTCCGGATGCAGTTTCATGGATTCCAGCATTTCCTGCAGTGCTTCTTTCAGTCCCAGGTCTCCCAGTGAAGGTGGAACCAATGCCTTAGACAAAGTCCTGATCTCATGAATGGCTTTGGAAACGTTATCGTAGCTCTTGATCAGTAGTTCACGACGCAGTATTTCTTCGTTCAGTGCCATATCAATACACAGCTTGGCCGTGGCCAGTATCTGGTTGATATTATCATGCAGTTCACGGCCTATCTGGCTTCTTTCCTGTTCCTGTGTTTGTATGGTAACCTGTGTTACCAGTTTTTGCATTTCCAACTGGTGCAATAGCAATTCATCCTGTCTTCTTTTGCGGTCGGTTACATCTGTCATGGCACCCAGCATCCTGTAGGGCTTCTGCTGTTCATCGCGCAGAATATAGCCTCTGTCAAATACAAACTTGTAATCACCATTGCCGGTCTGGTAACGGTATTCTTCCTGCCACTGGCTTTCGCCATTATTGCGGCATTCATTGATCTTTTGTAATATACGGCTGCGGTCGTCGGGATGAATATGCTGATGGTGCCACTCAATGGTTTTCTGTACAGAACTGGCGGGAAAGTCAAAAATATTGGTAATGCCCTCATTCCATGCTATTTCATCAGTACGAAGGTCCCAGTCCCAGGTGGTATCATTAGTGGCTTTGATGATGGTATTGTAACGGTCCAGGTTTTCGACCACATGCTGTAAGATCTTTTTCCTTTCAATACTGTATTGAATGGTTTTAGCCAGCAGCTTTTCATCAAAATCACCTTTTACCAGGTAATCCTGTGCACCCATACCAATAGCTGCCAGTGCCACCTGTGTATCGGATAGGCCAGATAGTACGATGATGGATATATTGGGAATTTCGCTGTTGAGTCTTTTGAAAGAGTCAAGACCGGTGCTGTCGGGTAAGGAAAGATCCAGGAACACAAGGTCAACATGATTAGCATGCACTGCCTCTACCGCTTCGGATAAACGACCGGCGTAGAAAATATTCTTTACAGGTAAACCGCTTAAACGGATGTATTCACAAAACAGGAAGAAGTCGCTTGGGTTATCTTCTGTTACCAGAATATTTAACGGATGGGTTGATGTGATCATAGTGGCTTGTTTGTAACATCCGCACCGTTATGGTGCTGTTACTTCCTGTACAACATTCGTTGTTTTGTGATTAAAATTGCGTTTTTAATGATGCGGTGATAACGCATATTTATGATTGTGGCCGGAAATTTAGGCTGCAAAAGATACTAAATTGTTCTTTTACAAAAAAACAGATTCCCCGCCGGGGATCCAACTGCCATCAATACCGGCATATCCAATGCAGACGGGCATGCCGCTATAATCGGCAAGTTTGTAGTAGTTTAGCTGTTTAGTACGAGGTTGTTTATGGAAATAATTAATAATTACTGCACTGCCGTTCTGAAAATGGAACCCGGTAATGTGCATATTCACTACCACGATAAAGAATATGGTTATCCTATTCACAGCGATAATGAATTGTTTGCAAGACTGATCCTGGAAATTAACCAGGCTGGCCTTAGCTGGACCACTATTCTGAAGAAAAAAGATAATTTTTTCAAGGCTTTTGACAATTTTGATATTGCAAAAGTGGCGCGTTATACAGATAAAAAGGTAGAAAAGCTGTTGCAGGATGCGGGTATTATCCGGAACCGGCTTAAAATTGCCGCAACTATTGATAATGCCAAAAAGATCGTGCAATTGCAGAAAGAATACGGTTCTTTTAAAAACTGGATCGATGCCCATCATCCACTGACCAAAGAGGAATGGGTGAAGCTTTTTAAAAAGACCTTCCGGTTTACCGGTGGAGAAATCGTGAACGAATTTCTGATGAGTACCGGCTATCTGCCTGGTGCACACAGTACCAGTTGTCCTGTATACGCCAGAGTAGCAAAAACTAAACCCGCCTGGATGCATTCCGGCTCAACCAAAAAATAATGTACCGTTTTCTGCGTATTGGTGCCCTGGCAGGCATTGCCTGGTTCTTCCTGCATTGTTTATGGGTGGTTTATGACGGTTTGCACAGGTTTACCGGCAAGGCCGATGTAGCCATTGTATTGGGCAATACCGTTTTTGCCAACGACTCACTGGCCGTATGGACACAGGGCAGGGTAGATGCTGCATTGAATCTATACCGTAATGGTCAGGTGAAAAAGATCTTTGTAAGCGGTGGAATGGCTACTTCTATGTATCCGGAAGGAGATGGAATGCGCGATTACCTGGTTTGCAATGGCGTAGACAGTAATGATGTGATTGCTGATAATTATGGCGACAACAGTTTTCTTACTGCTAAGAACTTTATAACGTTTAACCGTCAGCAGCATTTTTCTTCAGCGGTAGTGGTGACGAGCTTTTTCCATATTACCCGCTCTAAATATATTCTCCGTAAGCTGGGTTATACCAACGTTGCCAGCGAACCTTCAAACTATTACACCATCAAAGACTGGTTTTACCTCACCCGTGATTTTGTGGCGTTTTATAAGTATGTGGTTGTTTATTAATTTGAAAACTTGAATATGTGATAATTTGAAAATGGGGTTGATTGATGGCTTGATGGTTAAATTGTTTGATAGTTGGGGTTAATTTTAAACGTCAATTGTGAGTGGTTGCAGTTATTTGCATATTCCTGATAAAAAGTGGTTTTTGTTGCTGAAAAATAGCTGTTGGTTTGCAATTGACAGTTAGTTACTGCTGTGTTTGCCCGCTGCTCGTAGCTGCATTCTGCGTTAGGCGCTAAACGTTCAGTAGCACCATGCCCACAAAGCCGTTAAGGCGCAACTGTATTCAACTTATAACCTGTATTGAGCGTTTCGCCCGCATTCTAATTCAACTGCACCGCCGGTAACCTGTAATGCTGACCATCAAAAAGAAATAACTCATCAATTTCGTAGGTCCAGTATTTGTGAATGGGAGATTGAGAAAGGTAATTTTCTACATCTTCGCGGTCTTCAGCGGTAAAAGTGATCCACACACGTTGTGTTTCCATTGAAACAAGATAGTAGTCGATCACTCCTTTTTCAATGAGGTTATCAATGTAAACGCGGTGGGAGGGGATCAGCGACATAAAATCATCGTCCATCTCAAATTGTATCGTCACCTGGAACTTCTTCATTACAGCGAATCTAGCAAAAAAAGAGTATAAAAAATGTTACAACTTCCAGTCTATCACCTGGTTTACCCATTCTCCACGATAGGGTGTTGATACCTTGATGTAGTTATCAGTGTATCCTTCCATCATGTTGTTCTTTACGTTGCCTTCAAATAATACTTTACGTATTTGCCCCGCATGCAGTTGGGTAAAGTACTGCATTTTCATGTAGGAAAGGTTGCGCAGGGTTTTGTTGCGTTCATGACGCTCGTGCATGGGAACTACCGGTTGTATTTCCAGTGCTTTGGTGTTGTCTCTTTCTGAGTAAGTGAATACGTGCAGGTAAGAAATATCGAGTGAATGCAGAAAATCAAAAGTTTCTTTGAAATATTCATCCGTTTCACCGGGAAAACCTACAATAACATCAACTCCAATGGCACAATGGGGCATCAGGGTTTTGATCAGTTGCACCCGATCTGCGTACAGCTCACGACGGTAGCGTCTTCTCATCAAACCCAGAATGTGATTGCTGCCGCTTTGTAACGGAATATGAAAATGCGGCATGAATTTGTTGCTGTTGGCCACATGTTCAATGATATCGTTGGTGAGCAGGTTGGGCTCAATGGAGGAGATACGGTAACGTTCAATTCCTTCCACTTCTTCCAGTGCCTGCACCAGGTCAAAGAAATTCTCTTCGTGTTTTTTATTGCCATCGGGCCCTTTGCCAAAATCGCCCAGGTTTACACCGGTCAGCACAATCTCTTTTACGCCATTCTGGGCCAGTGTACGGGCGTTCTGCAGCACATTGCTGATAGAATCGCTGCGGCTTTTGCCACGGGCCATCGGAATGGTGCAGAAAGAACAGGTGTAATCACAGCCATCCTGAACCTTCAGAAAGGTACGTGTGCGATCCTGTACAGAAAAAGAAGCGTTGAAACCGGTTATATCTTCCACATCACAACTGCAGATTTTAGCTGAATCACCCTTTGTAAGTTCCTGTAAATGATGGACTATATTGAATTTTTCAGCAGCTCCCAGCACCAGGTCAACGCCCGGGATGGACGCTATTTCGGCAGGTTTCAACTGGGCATAACAGCCGGTGATCACCACCAGGCTTTCGGGCGATTTGCGCTGGATACGGCGCACCAACTGGCGACATTCCTTGTCGGCATTATCTGTTACAGAACAGGTGTTGATCACGTATACATCCGCACTATCATCAAATGACCGCTTCTCAAAGCCTTCATTTTCCAGTAAACGGGAAATGGTGGAAGTCTCTGAAAAGTTGAGTTTACAGCCCAATGTATGAAAAGCCACTGTTCTTTTGTCTGCCATAGAGCCCGCAAAGATAAACCAGCCTAACCGGTTGTCCAAAATCGCCGCTTTTGTGTTTATTTGTATCAAACTAAGCTGTTTTGAAAAGAAATTACAGGTGGGTAGTGTTGCTTCCGCTGTTACTGGCTGCTTTCTGGCTCATTTCCAGGCAGAAAAGCATTCATATTCCTGCGGAAGATCAACTGGACCGTCATCCGCGTGCTGTTAAATACAGTAAACATGCCCGCTGCAGGATGGAGTGCCGGCATATTGATGAAAGCGAAGTGCAGGAAATTATCCGCGATGGTAAGGTGAATATGGCTAAAAGTGAACCGGACAGTCATCCTGATCCCAAATATGCGCTGGAAGGTGTTACACACGACGGGCAACGGGTACGTGTGGTCATTGCCACTGCACCCAACAATACCATGGTGGTGGTTACGGTAATTGACCTGGATACAGAATGGACGTGTCATTGTGAATAATGGGGAGAATTTGAAAATGGTTGCCTGATGGATTGATCGTTCAATGGCTGTCATAATTGGCTCGAAGCCCATAGCTCGCAGCCCTTTGCAACTGCCCACTGTTTTGCGTGAGTATTTTAAACATATATAATAAATAATACTTTAAACGTTATATACCTTCAACTTTAATCCTTCTGTCTGAACTAACCCGAACCCTGTATATGAAACGATTGCCTCAGCCCATACGTTTTTTATACCTGGCGCACGCCGGCATCACTTTCCTGGTGCTGATGCTGCTGGTAATACCGCTTGTACTGGTGGCTTCTTTTTTCGGGAAGATCAAAGGCGGGAATTTTATTTACAGGATATGTTGTATATGGGCAGATGTATGGTTCTTACTGATAGGCATCCGTCACATTAACCTGTATGAAGTACCGCATGATGCAAAGCGTCAATACATCTTCGTTGCCAATCATATCTCTTATCTTGATGCTCCTATTATTGTAAAAACTATACGGCAGCGCGTACGGATACTGGGAAAGGCTGAAATGGCCAGGATACCGTTGTTTGGTTTTATTTACCGCAATACGGTGGTGATGGTGGACAGAAGCAATGCTGCCAACAGGGCCAGCAGTGTTCGTATTCTGAAATCTGTTATCCGTAGAGGCATTTCCATCATCCTGTTTCCCGAAGGAACCTTTAATGAATCAACCAACCCGGTGAAGGATTTTTATGATGGCGCGTTCCGGATTGCTATTGAAACACAAACACCCATCAAACCTGTATTGTTTCTGGATGCATTTGAACGGTTGCATTACAGCAGCATATTTATGCTGCATCCCGGTTTGTCGCGTTCGGTGTACCTGCAGGAAATAGATGTGACTGGCATGACCACTGCCGATCTGCCCCGTCTGAAACAACAGGTATATGACCTGATGGATGAAAAGTTGCGGAGTTATGATGCAAAGTGGATTCGATGATTGCTGCATTTCCGGTTTCACCAGAAGCGACCTGTCTGGTGCGCTATACAGTTGATTTTTTCAGATATTATACTTCCAACTGCAGTTCATCCAGCCTTGTTGCCTGCGCCTTGTGTCTTTCTCTAACTTACTTATCTTGCGTACATGTTTGCTGATGTTATTATTCCACTGGCATTGCCTAAAAGTTTTACATGGTCTGTACCCGCTCATTTGCAGGAACAGGTGCATGAAGGCGTGCGGGTGGAAGTGGTGTTGGGTAAAAACAAGCGGTATGCAGGTGTAATAAAGCGGTTGCACAATGAAAAACCGGAAGCATTTGAACCTAAGGAGATCCTGAATGTGCTGGATGCAACGCCTATTTTGTACAAACAACAATTGCAGTTGTGGCAATGGATGGCAAAGTATTACATGTGTAGCGAAGGGGAGATCATGGCCGCAGCATTGCCCGCACATTTTAAACTCAGCAGCGAAACCATTGTTGTTTTTAATGATGAGTATGGCGAAGACTTTACACATCTTGATCACGACGAATACATTGTGGCGGAAGCCCTGCTGATCAGGAAAGAACTGAAACTGCAGGAAATACAGCAGGTGCTGGATTCATCACACGTATACCCGGTCATCAAACGGCTGATCGATAAAAAAGTATGTTTTGTATGGGAAGCCCTGAAAGATACTTATGCTCCCCGCAAGGAAACTTTTGTGATCCTGAACCCGCAGTATGATAATGAAGAAAATCTCAGCGCACTGCTGAATGAAGATAAAAAGCTGCAACGTGCCGAAAAGCAGATGGAGCTGTTGTTAAGTTACCTGCACCTCACTAAAACGGAAGGAGAAGTAACACGTCCGCAGTTGCTGAAAAAAAGCGGTGCTTCAGATGCGCAATTGAAAGGACTGGTAGATAAGAATATACTGTGGTTGGAAAAAAGACAGGTAGACAGGCTGCAATATCTTCCCCGCGATATTAATATTGATTTTACACTTACCCCGGCACAACAGCAGGCTTTTGACGAGGCATCAGCAGCACTGGAAAATAAACCGATCTGTTTGCTGCACGGAGTTACAGCCAGTGGTAAAACACAGGTATATGTACGGTTGATGGAACGTTATATCCGTGAAGGGAAACAGGTATTGTTCCTATTGCCCGAAATTGCACTGACCTCACAGGTGATACGTCGTTTACAAAAATACTTTGGTGGTTATATCGGTATTTACCACAGTAAGTTCAGCCAGAATGAACGGGTGGAGATCTGGAATAAAGTGAAGACCGGTGAAATGAAAATTGTGCTGGGAGCGCGTTCAGCCCTGTTCCTGCCTTTTACAGACCTTGGGTTGATCGTGGTAGATGAAGAGCATGACCCATCTTACAAACAACAGGACCCTGCACCGCGGTACAACGCCAGGGATGCCGCTATTTATTACGCATCCTGTTTCCAGGCAAAAGTATTACTGGGCAGCGCTACACCTTCACTGGAAAGTTATTTCAATGCACAGACACAAAAGTATGGACTGGTAACGCTTGCAGAACGTTTTGGCGGTGTACACCTGCCGGTAATTGAAACCATTGATGTCAAAAAGCTCAGTCGTAAAGAGAGGGATGAGAATATCATTACACCTCCACTGAAAGAGGCTATAGACCGGTCATTGCAACAGGAAAAACAGGTGATCCTTTTTCAGAACCGGCGTGGCTATACTCCTTACCAGGTATGTCAGACCTGCGGATGGATACCGCATTGCCGGCATTGTGATGTATCGCTGACGTTTCATAAGAACACGAATAAACTGCATTGTCATTATTGTGGTACCGTGTACCCGGTAGTGCATACCTGCGAGGCATGTGGGCATCATCATTTTACACAACGCAATTTCGGAACAGAAAAGATCGAAGAGAACCTGCAGGAATTATTTCCGTTGGCCAGGGTAGCGCGCATGGATGTGGACAGTGTGCGTGGTAAATCGGCACACGACAACCTGGTACAGTTGTTTGAACAGAATCGTATTGATATACTGGTAGGAACACAGATGGTGGTAAAGGGGCTTGATTTTGAAAGTGTGAACCTGGTGGGTATATTGGATGCGGATAGCTTACTGGGCTTTGCTGATTTCCGGGTGAATGAACGGGCATTCCAGTTAATGGAGCAGGTAAGCGGACGTGCAGGCCGGAGGGATGGTATAGGCAGGGTTATGATACAGGTGGCCAATGTGCAGCATCCTGTTATTGCTTTTGTACAGAAACATGACTACGACCTGTTGTACCAGTATGAACTGGAAGGACGCAAGCGTTTCTTTTACCCGCCTTTTTCACGTATACTACAGCTTACTTTCAAACATAAAACAAAAGATGCTGCTGCCGATGCGGCGCAACTGATGGCAGAGGCATTGCAGAAAGATTTTGGTCAGTACCTGGTAGGTCCGGGTGAACCGGTGGTGAACAGGGTGCGCAACCAGTACCTGATGGAAATCCTGTTAAAATTGCCCAAGGATACCAGTCTTATTAATCATTGTAAGGCCGCTATCCAGGACCAAATCGCTATTTTGCATAATAATAAACGTTTCCGTAACGTGGTGATGATTCCGGATGTAGACGCCATGTAATAACTGCATAAAAGATATATAGCCGCATTCATTTTACGTAACACCTTATACCGTGATCTTTCGTAAAACCACATTTTTCCTGTTGCTGTTTGCGATACTGGTATTGCCTTTTTTCGCCTGGAAAATCATCTGGCTGGCGGGTGCTGCAAAAACAAAAGGTGTTATTCAGTTTCGCAGTAAAGGCATTACTACTTCACTGGATGGCACTTACCTGGTGGTGAGCTTTGTAGTCAATAAGGATACCGTATGGTTTCATGGCAGGGACAGGGGCTCGTTTGCCGAAGGTGAAATTACTGATGTTATCTACCAGCTTCATAATCCGGAAGATGCACGGTTGAATGATTTTGCCAGTGTATGGGGCGATACGCTGATCTATAGCGGTATTCCGTTTGTGATCTTACTGATGTTGTTCCTGCAGCCTTCTATTGTACCGTGGCGTTCGCGTATCAGGATTGTCAGGCATTCACCCTACTTACTGCTGGAATCATAGCGCAGACTTTTATTTACCGGGCGAGATAGCGTATTTCATCATATTCATACGTATGGGTGCCGGGCTCTGCGTTGCGGGCAGCAACCAACATCGCTTTTGCTACAAGTTTGCTGTGTATAGCCCTGTACCTGCGCAAAGAACCGGGCATCAGGAAGGATACAGCCGGTAATATTGCCTGCGCAATACGTTCTGCCAGCCTGAATTCCTTTCTTGTACCCAGTAGCAGCGAAGGGCGGAAAATATGTATTGACCGGATGGGAAATGCACGCACATCTTCTTCCATACTGCCTTTCAGTTGCAGGTAAAAATTGCCGGATGCTGTACTGGCACCTACTGCTGAAACAACCAGGAACTGTGTAAAACCCTGCCGGCAGGCCAGTTGTGCTGTATGAACGGGAATATCATAATCTATTTTACGGTAGGCATCCTTATCGCCCTGAACCTGGTTACGGGTGGTACCTACGCAACAAAAAACAGCCTGCCCGGTACCCAGCCTGGCAGAAAGATCTGAGAGATTATTAAAGTCAACCAGCCGTATTTCCAGTTTGTGATGCGAAAGCTGTAAGGGCCTGCGCACCAGCAAAACCACTTTACTGAAAGTGTTGTCCTGAAGCAGTTCCTGTACCAATTGTTCACCAATTAGTCCGGTAGCACCGATAACAACTGCTGTTTGTGCCTGCATAATTTGTTATTTTGTGGCTTAGACAGGTATATATGCAAATTGATCAAAATATTTCACTCCGTCAATACAACACTATGGGTATTGACGCAAAGGCGCGGTACTTTTCCCGGTTTTCATCTGCAGAGCAGCTACAGGAATTGCTGAATTCGGCCCCTGCTAACGGAGAACCACAACTTATACTTGGTGGTGGCAGCAATATACTATTTACCCGTGATTTTAATGGCATTGTGTTGAAAAATGAAATATCGGGTATTCATGTTGTGAAGGAAGATGATGATTATGTATATGTAAAAGCGGGTGCAGGAGAAAACTGGCACAGTCTTGTGCACCATTGTATTGAGCAAAACCTGGCAGGATTGGAAAACCTGTCATTGATCCCGGGCAATGTAGGGGCCAGTCCCATGCAGAATATAGGCGCGTATGGCGTAGAGATCAAAGATGTGTTTGAAGAGCTGGAAGCCTTTCACATATACGATAAACAGGTGCAGCGCTTCACAACAGCAGATTGCGCTTTCGGATACCGTGAAAGTGTCTTTAAACGAAAATACAAAGGGCAGTTTGTGATCCTTTCGGTTACTTACCGGTTAAGTAAAAAACCGGTTTTTTATACTGCATACGGTGCTATACAACAAGAGTTAGACGCAATGGGTGTGCAACAGTTATCAATCCGCGCTGTTTCGCAGGCTGTAATGAATATCCGCACGTCTAAACTGCCAGATCCGGTTAAGATTGGTAATGCCGGTAGCTTTTTTAAGAACCCTTCGGTAGAGAAAAGCTTTTTTGAACAATTGAAAGGGCAGTTTCCCAATATAGTAGCCTATCCCAATGCAGATGGGAGCATTAAACTGGCGGCAGGCTGGCTGATTGAACAGTGTGGCTGGAAAGGTGTACGGCATGGTGATGCAGGGTGTCACGAAAAACAGGCATTGGTATTGGTAAATTACGGGCATGCTTCAGGACAGGATATCTATAACCTGAGTGAAGAGATCGTACAAAGCGTGCAGCAGAAATTTGGTGTGGAACTGGAACGGGAGGTCAATATTATATAAAAAATATTGCCCGGTTGATGCCGGACAATTATAAACTAAAGAATAAATAGTTTCACAACCCTGGTTACGGGTCCAGCGGTTCTGTGGGGTTGATCTGTAAAGAAGCAATAGCAGGGTAGAACACCACGTCATATTTTGTTAAACGCATGCCTTTGCGAAAGGCAATATATCCCAGTTCCTGTTCACAACGTTTGTCCAGTCCCAGTTCATGAATGTAAAGACTCTGCGCTGCTGTGGTAGATACCAGGCACGATTTACCGAATGGCATGCCATACCTGAAAATAATGCGGGCACAGTTGCGCATGTTGGTGGTAGTGTGCCGGGCATAAGGTTCGGCAATGATGGCATTCTCGGGAACCTTTAATGAATCGATCATGAATTTTTTCATTTCCAGCGCTTCGCAATATTTGGTTTTGTAGGGGTGCACGCGGCCGCCTGAAACAATCACAAAGGGGGCCAGTCCTGCCTGGTAATGTGTTGCTGCTATACGGCAACGTTCTTTACTTTCTTCACTGATCTTCGTCTTACTGTTTTCCGGACCGGCGCCAGGTACCAGGATCACGGCATAGTTATAATCATTCCAGTTAATATTTTTTGCTTTTGCAACAGCAGTTTTATTTACTGTTGTTTCCAGTGGTTCTGCATCTGCAGCCAGCTTCCATCCGCCGATGTCAAGGAATTGTAATGCAAATTGTACGGCAGGCACAAAAAACAGGTTGGTATTCTTTACCTGCTGTAATACGTTTTTGGATGCTTTGCGTACAGTAGCTACGTATTGCTTGTCGTTTACATTGAAACTGATAGAATCAATTTTAGGATAAGCAGGTTTTACACCTTCGGCATATACACTGATGGTATAGTTTACACCTTTGGCATCTTGTTCCCAGGCTTTTACCAGCATATCCAGCGGCGACAGGTTGCTGTACAGTATATAAGTGCCCGATGGTACCAGGTGCTGACTTACCAGGTTACCCAGTGCATTGTCTGCAGTATACAGATCTGCCAGTCTTTTGCTGACAGTATTGATTTCCGCCGTTGAAAACTTCATTCTGTCTGTATAACAAAACCTGTTGAGCAGGTTGCATTGTTCCTGTGCATGGGTAAGCGCATATATTTTATCTGCAGCAATTCTTTTCAACTCCGTATCCTGTTCCAGCAGCTTACGTACAGCAGGTAATTCCTGGAACAATGTGAGCAGGTAATAATTTCGTTGCTGAATGGAACTGGCTGTTTTAATCAGTTTGTAGCCGGATGAGAGGGCCATGGAATCCTGGGCCGGGGCACAGATGCTGGTCAGGGCAAACAGTAATAACAGGGAAACGCGCTTTAAGAATATCATGCCGGTCTGTTGTTGTTATGAATGGAACGGTTGGATAAGATAAGACAAAGATGTGAAAAAAAGCCAGGTGAGTGCTTACTGACCTGGCTTTCCTGTTTGATATATGACTTTTATGATCAGTTAAAATCTTCACTGTCAAATTCCTCATCCGAAAAAGAAGCGGAATTGTCAAGATTCAGCATAGAGCCCATCAGGTCTTTGAAAGAGATCTTGTTTTCTACGATCTTTTTGCTGATCAGTGAAAATGCTGCCAGACCATGCAATACAAATTCCATTAACAGGGCCGCTTCTTTTTCATTGGCACCTTTGTAGAATTTTTTTACCAGTGCATGCAATCCGTCAACCCTGTATAATTGTTGAATTTTATCAGCATCGGAAGTAGTGAAGAAAATGTCCAGTGTATTGCCTTTATCGAACCATGCCTGTACAGAGCGGTATGGATTATCGTCCTGTTGCTGCTGGTTACGTTTTTTCTTTAGCGTATCGGGGTTGGGGAAGTAATGAATGAACTGCGTACGGATGGCTTTATCCAGCAAATTCATTGCTACCTGGTAAGGGCCTTCCTGTTCGCCTTCATATACCAGTTCTATTTTACCGGTAATAGAGGGTATTACGCCCATCATATCGCTGATCCATACGTGCGTATTCTTTTCATTGTTGATCAATGCACGACGTTCTGCTGCGCTGATAGCATTTTCAAATGCGGAGATACTTAGACGTGCCGATACACCGCTTTTTTTATCCACCAGCTCACTGCTGCGTGCTTCAAACGGGATCTGTTCAATCAAACGGCGGATGAGGTCGCTGTATTGAACGGTGGATTTCTGTGTATCAGACAACGTTGCTTCCTGCCCGGTAATTTCCAATGCTATGTCGATGTTTTTAGGATAGTGTGTCAGTATCTGGCTTTCAATCCTGTCTTTCAGCGGGGTTACAATAGAACCACGGTTGGTATAGTCTTCAGGATTGGCGGTGAATACAAACATAATATCCAGTGGCATACGTAGTTTAAAACCACGGATCTGGATATCACCTTCCTCCAGGATATTAAACAAGGCTACCTGTATACGTGCCTGCAGATCGGGAATTTCATTGATGACAAAAATGCTGCGGTTGCTGCGTGGAATGATACCATAGTGGATCACTCGTTCATCGGCAAAGCTGAGCCTGAGGTTGGCAGCTTTGATGGGATCAATATCACCGATCAGGTCTGCCACACTCACATCGGGTGTAGCTAATTTTTCACCATACCGTTCACTGCGGTGCAGCCAGGTAATAGGAGTGGCGTCGCCTTTTTCCGCAATCAGGTCGTGTGCAAAACGTGAAATGGGATGCAACGGATCATCATTGATTTCACTGCCTGCCACTACAGGAACATATTCGTCCAGTAAACCTGTCATCTGGCGTGCCATACGTGTTTTAGCCTGACCGCGTAAACCCAGGAACAGGATATTGTGGCGTGATAACAATGCTCTTTCCACATCGGGAATCACTGTTTCTTCGTACCCCAGTATACCATTGAATGTATCTTCTTTTTGTTGTAGCTTTTTGATAAGGTTGTCACGAATCTCTTCTTTGATGCTGCGTGATGTATAACCACTCTTTTTCAGTTCACCGAGCGTTTTGATTTTTAGCTTATCCATTGTGTTGAATTATCGTCATTTAAAATGTACGTACCGTTATTGTTTTGCCAGCAATCCTTCTTCGTCCTTAGTGACTTCTGCCATTGCGTATTTTTTAATATTGTTGATCAGCATTTCATCCAGTAAGGCTACGGTCTGGCTATACGCTGCTTTTTGAGCGGGTTTAATGATCACAGCCAGTGCTTCACCCATTTCCTGTTTGTACTGCACCAATACTTTACGTATCTCTTTATTGTTGCTGGCATTGAACTGTTTGGTGTCGGAAAACGAACCTGTGTAATAATATACCATATTGTTTCCTGTTGCAATGACAGTCAGCGTGTGCCGGGGCAACGTATTGGTGATAATATTACCGGCACTGTCTTTTGGAATAGACAGTAGCATGGATGTTGGTTCTACACGCGTGCTGGCAATCATAAATACTATTGCAGGAATGACCAGGAATATCATCAACAGGCCGAGTATAACCCATTTTGTTTTGTTGGAAGTCCTGACTTGCATGGCATTGAAAGTTGTTAGGTTTATTGTGTGGAACAACTGGTGACTTTATATTTTAGTAAACAGTTTTTCTTTTGCCGCTTTCAAAGTCCCTGAATATAAATGCGCCTAACCTGTCCAGCGATGCAAAGAATGCTTTACCATTGTTGGTTTCGGTAAATTCCTGTACAAAACGTTGCAGATAAGGATCGGTTGCTATCATGAACGTGGTGATCGGAATTTTCAGCTTTTTGCATTGTGCTGCCAGGTTCAGACAGCGGTTGGTGATCTTGCGGTCGAGACCAAAACTGTTTTTATAATACCGTTTGCCGATTTTTAAACAGGTGGGTTTTCCATCTGTGATCATAAAGATCTGTTTGTTGGGATTTTTTCTGCGGCGCAGCAGATCCAGCGCCAGTTCCAGTCCTGCCACGGTATTGGTATGGTAGGGTCCTACCTGCAGGTAGGGAAGGTCTTTGATCTCTACCGGCCAGGCATCATTACCAAATACCACAATATCCAGTGTGTCTTTCGGATACTTGGTGGTGATCAGTTCACTCAGTGCCATCGCTACTTTTTTGGCAGGTGTAATACGGTCTTCTCCATACAGGATCATCGAGTGAGAAATATCGATCATCAGCACGGTAGATGTCTGAGTTTTGAAATCCGTTTCACGGATAGACAGGTCATCTTCCTGCATGCTGAAGTTTTCTACGCCATGATTGATCTGTGCATTGAGTATGGAGGTAGTAAAATCAATTTGTTCCAATGTGTCGCCAAAACGGAAAGGCCTAGTTTCAGGGTTCAGTTCATCGCCCTGTCCGGGTTTAAAAGTATGGTGCTGTCCGTCTTTGGTTTTTTTGAGTTTGCCAAAGATATCTTCCAGCGAACGTTTGCGGATGCCTTGTTCTGTTTTGGATGTAATATTGATCTGGCCGTTAACCTGGTTTTCCTGGATATATCCTTTTTCTTTCAGGTCTTCAATAAAATCGCCCATACCGTATTCTTCGTCCGTCAGCTCGTATTCTTTGTCCAACTGGTTCATCCAGTTCATAGCTTCGCCAACATCACCGTTGGTATAGGTGAGCAGCTCCATAAAAACATCCAGCAGCTGCTCAAATTTGCTTTTGCCCTGCTGGTTGGGATCAAATTTTGAAAAATGGTGACCTATCACGGGTGTACTCCTTTATTTTAAATTGTTCTGGTTTGTGCAATGAATAGTTTCTGTAATGTGAGGCATCAATCGTGCGTGGTTGCCGGTAAGTTTTGTTGGCGTGATGAGCCGCTATAGACAGAAGTAACAAGAGGTTGTTGCTGGTGGCCATTCACAGATTGCTGTTTTCCCTCCCTCAATTTAAGAATAAATTCGGTGCTATGGCTGTTTTTGGCCGCTTCTGCTTTAATCTCCTGATTATTAATTACAATTTAACGCACGGATTGTTTACGGAAATTAGTTGTAGTGCTGTTGTGGGCTGCATGGCCCCGCAGCGGGCAGGTATATAAACAAAAGATCCCGGCCTCAGGCCGGGATCTTATATCCAAAAAAGAATTAAATGTTACTTTTTGATGCTGTCCTTCGTTTTGGGGGCAGAATCAGGATTTGCCAATTCTGCAGGTGCTGTTTCCAGCGGATTACCACCGCCACCTGGTTTGAACTGAGCTTCCATTCCCCTCAGCTGTTGCGACATCTCGTAGGTAGAGATGATATCCTGCCAGAAGGAGAGCTGTTTATCGCTCAGGTTACCAAACTTCTGGGCTGCAATTTTGCGGGCTTCTGTGTACAGGCTTTCATCGCTCTGAGAAGCATCACCCAGTGAACGGTAGTATTTCATCTGCTGGTCAAGATCGCTTTTTACGGAAGCACTTACTTTTTTAGCCAGTGCATAGTCTTCGCTTTTGTACGCAGCATACAGGAAGCTCATGGAAATACGGTTGTGCATATTACCACGGTTGGAGGTCATCCCGTAAGGCACGTTGCTTTCCAGTACAGAGTTATCGTATTTGTTCAGCACTTTACGGGCTGAGTCTTTTCTTTCCTGGTCGGCCAGTGTCATTGCCAGGAAGGCATGTGCCTGCCTGATAGAGTTGATATGACGACGGTTCTCTTCATCATAATACACACCAGAACGGTTAGCACCACCGTATGCAAATTTCTCCATTATGTTTTTGTAAGCAATGTCAGCTTCTACATTTGAGTTGGCAACAGGTGCCAGTCTGTAGGATAAGCCCTCCATGCGTACATATTTTTCCAGCCCCAACTCTTCCAACTCCTGCGTTGACGTAAAGTACAGCGGGCGTTGCCATTTGTTGGCAGCGATCAGTGCCAGGATAGCGAGGTCGTTTTTCTGCAGGTAGTTGCGTTTGATATCCAGTTTCAGTTCGCTCACAATGCTGTCGCCGGGATTGAACTGCATGGTTTTTTTCACCATCTCCACATCTACAGGAATGCTTACTTTATTTACGGGGAAGATGTTGGCGGTCTCATCTTCACTCATTGGTACTACATTCTTGGTGTCGTCGCTGCCGGTAACATTTTTCAGCAGATCGTACAGGTCGTAATATTTGTTCTGATCATACCCCTGTATATAGCTGGATGCACCTACGCGTGACAGGTAAGAAGCGGTAAATACCACATCGCGTTTGCTACCCCTGATCTGCTCAGGCGTAAAGATCACATCGGCAGGAGCGCTTTCGTTCACTTTGTAACGCAACTGGTTAATGTACCAGTCTGTACCCAATAAGCTGTAGTTCACTACACGCAGGTCTGGACGTATATTTTCCACTTCCTGTGAGTACCACAACGGGTAGGTGTCGTTATCACCAAATGAGATCAGGATGGCATCTTTGGCGCAGCTTTCCAGGTAATCTTTACCCAGGTCGCGGGCCAGCAGTTTTTTGCTGCGGTCATGGTCATCCCATTCCTGTGATGCCATCAGTACAGGCACTGCCAGCAGGCACACTGCAAAGGCTGCATAACCGGCAGCGGCTCCTTTTATAACTTTATTGAATTGCTCCTGCACCCAGATGAGGCCCAGACCTATCCAGATGGCAAAGGCATAGAATGATCCTACATAAGCATAGTCACGTTCACGTGGCTGCATGCCAGACTGGTTCAGATAGATCACAATGGCAAAACCAGTGAAGAAGAATAACAGGAAGGTGATCAGGAAGTCCCTTTTGTTTTTGGTTACCTGGTAAATAAGACCTAGAATACCCAGTATCAAAGGCAGGAAGAACAGTTTGTTGTTGGCCTTATTGGTTTTACCGGCTGTTTCCGGTAAAATATCAGGCGTACTGTGTCCAAATGCTTTATCAATGAAGTTGACACCACTGTTCCAGTTACCGTCGCGGATATTGCCAAAGCCCTGCAGATCGTTCTGCTTACCGGCAAAGTTCCACATAAAATAACGCCAGTACATCCAGCGGAACTGGTAGTCTGCAAAATAACGGATGTTGCTGCCAAAGGTAGGCTGGTCATCACCTTCCAGGCCGCCAAACGTGCGGTATACATATTCCTGGTTGCGCTCGTTACTGTTGTCGTACATGCGCGGGAAAATGTGTGGTCCGATCTTGTTCACATCCCAGTCGGGGTGCTGACGCTGAATAGCAGCCAGATCTTCATCGGAAGGTTTGGCACTGAAGTTCTGCCTTTTGATCTTACCGGCCACTTCATATTTGTCAGAACCTTTTACCATCATGTCTCCGGCAGTTTCGTATGGAGAGCGGTATACAAAGTCAGGACCGTAAACAATGGGCCAGTCACCGTACTGGTCACGGCTCAGGTAACCAACCAGGCTCACAGGGTTATCTACATTGTACATGTTTACAGAAGGCTTGGCCGAGGCACGCGCCAGCGTAGTGAAGTAAGTAGAGTAACCAACTATCAAGAAGATGGCTGACCAGATACCCAGTTTCAGGAAAGAAAGAATATTCTTTTTGTTGTAATAACATAATATTACCAGTACGCCTACACCTAACAACAGCAATACAAATGTGCCGCCTGATTTGATGAAGGGGAAGCAGAACAGCAGTACAATAGCTGTAAGCCATACCGGGAATACAGAGAATTTCTGAATATGTTTTTCTTTGAACAACAGGCCTGCCACCAGCAGTGCAAACAGCAATGCAAAGTATACACCAAAACCTGTAAAGAACGGAGTACCCAGATTGTTTACAAAGAATATATCGAACGCTCCGGCACCACGGATAGACCATTGTATAATGACTACCTGTACCAGGCCGGTAATAATACAGCCCATCAGGAAGGCAAAGAAAGTTCCGCGGGGTGTTACTTTATAGCGTTTGAAATAATATACCATTACAATGGCGGGAATGGTCAGCAGGTTCAGCAGGTGAACGCCGATAGACAATCCCATCATGTAGAAAATGAAGATGAGCCAACGGTCAGCACCGGAAAAACGGGTGCCTTCAGGGGCATTCTCATTGGTTACAGCATGCTCCCATTTCAGAATAGCCCAGAATACCAGGGCAGTGAATAGAGAAGAAAGCGCATATACCTCACCTTCCACGGCACTGTACCAGAATGAATCAGAAAAAGTATAAGCCAGGGCACCGATAACACCGGCTCCCATAATGGTGAACAGTTGTTGTCCGGTCAGGGCCTCTTTACCGTTTTGCACCAGTTTGCGTGCAAAGTGCGTAACAGACCAGAACAGGAACAAAATGGTAAAGCCGCTGGCAATAGCGTTCATGAAGTTTACACCGCGTGCGGCACTCATGGGGTCGTTGCCGAACAGAATAATAAAAAAGCGGCCCAGCAAAACGAACAATGGGGCGCCGGGAGGGTGGGGGATCTGTAATTTAAAGCAGCTGGACACAAACTCACCACAGTCCCAGAAGCTGCCCGTTGGTTCCATGGTCAGTACGTACACAGTACAGGCAACCAGACACACAACCCATCCCACAATATTATTCACACGGTTAAAATTCATATTGCGTTGATTTTTTATTAAAACGTCGGCAAACCTACATGAAAAAGGGTAATTAGGAAGTTTGCAGGTTTGAAATATTTTTAAAAGGTGCTAGATAATACAAAAAATTGGTTTTTAAAAGGCTAGCGCAGCTTTTTGACATTAAAAAGGTGATAAAAGAGACCAATTGTGAAAGCATGATGATAGATGGGGGATGCTGATTGCCAGATGCCGGACACAGGATACCGGTTGCCGGTTAGATGAAGGATGCCCGGATACCAGATACCCGGATACAGGGCTTTTACCGGCAACTTGATCTGGTAACCGGAAACAATACTATAGATGGCGGAAGTTAAAGGCTGCCAGCATTTTGTCGAAGATGGTATTGTTTTCATAAATGCCGCCAAACATTTCAGCCTCGGGGCCATAGGCAAAAACGGGGATCATAACACCCGTATGATCGCTGGTGATGAATTTTGCTTCTACTTTGCCGGTCTTCATATCACCGTCTGTAATGGCCATGCCACCGGTTTCATGGTCGGCTGTAACAATTACCAGCGTATTGCCGTCTTTTTCGGCAAAGTCCAGTACGGCGCCAATGGCTTTATCAAAATCGATCATTTCACTGGTTACGTATTCTGTGTTATTGGCATGACCACCCCAGTCAATCTGTGAACCTTCTATCATCAGGAAAAAACCTTTTCGGTTTTGCTGCAGGATGTTCAGTGTTGTTAAGGTTGATTGTAATAACTGGTCACCGCGGCCTTCCAGTACTTTTGGAGGTTCCACGTCTGCAATAAAGCCAGCCAGCTTACCCGACCTGATCTTGACGATATCGCTCAGGGTATTTGCCACCTGGTAATTCCTTCTCCGGAGACTGTCTGCAAGGTTCCTGCCGTCTTTTCTATGTATAAAATGATTTCTGCCGCCACCAATAAATACATCGATATCGGTTTTCAGAAAATCGGCTGCTATTTCTTCCACCATTGCTCTTGAAGGCTGGTGGGCAATAAACGAAGCTGGGGTAGCATGGGTAATAGAACAGCTTACTACCAATCCTGTGGCCAGTTGGTTTTTCTCTGCTATTTCCAGTATGGTAGGTTGTGCTGCTTTGGCAGAGTCAACACCGATAGCGCCATTGTATGTTTTTTTACCGATAGAAAAAGCTGTGGCGCCTGCACCGGAATCGGTTACATAATCGCTGGAAGACTGGTTTTTATGAAAACCTATACAGCGGAACCTGGTAAGGTTCAGGTTGCCTTTGTTGGCGGTAAGTCCTGCATAGATTTGTGCGGTTCCCATTCCGTCACCAATCATCAGGATGATATTTTTAGGATGTTTTATTTTGGAAAGATCCTGTGCATGTACTTTACCCGGCAGAATATATGCAAGCAGTACGCAGGTGAGTTTGAGCTGTATCATATAGCAGGGCAAGTTAGCTGATATGTAAACTGTAACACTGTACCTGCGCAAATGATAAAGTAATGATAACCCCGAAGGTTAACACAGTATTAATTATTGTGTACCTGTATAGCCATGATTATATCTGTATTGATCATGCGTATTGTGTTTTAATGGATTACATTAAAGCCGGTCCTGTAGGGCATTGTAATACAATACCAGTACAGATCTGATAAAAAAACAACAGACGACAGTAGCGTAACAAATCTTTAATCTTCTCATAATATTAGAAGGATAGATTTACAGCAAACCTCTACTGCTTTATGATCAGTACCGTTGTTCTTTCCTGTATTGTTGTACAAACAATCATTGCTCTTTACCTGTTCAACACACTGAAGCTGAAAGATGATTTTGAGAAAATGCTGAATGCGATCCTCATTATTCTCATTTTTCACCTGGGAACTAAGTTCTTTGTACTGGTAATATTAAACAGCAGCTTCCTGTATAATAATAATGCTACAGGTTTTGGATTGTCGTACGGCCCTTTATTATTTATAGCAGCCAGGTCGTATATAAAACGTCCATTGTCATTACGGGTCATTTTTCTGCACCTGCTTCCTTTCTCATTGTTTACACTGGCATATTTTGTTAATGGGGCCTGTTATTTGCTGAAACTGGTTCCCGCGCATTTTATACCATTCTATACTTCATGGTATCAATGGCTTGCTGTTACTTCAATGCTGGTATATCCCATTGTTACAGGTATATTGCTTTACCGGCAACAGTCTGAAAAAGATGATAAGGTGCTGTTGCTGAAACAGATGATATGTGTAATGTTTACGGGAGTGATACTGACATCGGTGATAGCCGTTTTTATTTTTTTCAGAACTGGTACCATCGGTTTTGATGTACGACTGATACCGTATGCTTGCCTGGCAGTATTGCCGGTAATGATACTGCGCTACAGGATGAATCAGACCAATGTTCCGGTGCAAATGCCGAAGACAGAAATACCACAGGTGCAGGAAGTTAAGAAGGAACCTGTACAGCAATATAAAAGGTCTGCCATGGATGCGCAGTTAATGGATCAGTATGAAGAAACGTTGCAGAAGTTTATGGTCAAAAGTAAAATTTACCTGCAACCGGAAATATCATTGGAACTGCTGTCTGCCAAAGTGAATATCCCCAAACACCATCTTACACAATTATTAAATGAGCGGTTCAAAAAGAATTTTTATGTTTTTATCAGCGGGTACCGCATTAATGAAGCCATTGAAAAACTGAAAGACCCTGCTGCTGAAGATAGTATCCTGTCACTTGCTTACGATTGTGGTTTCAATTCAAAATCTTCTTTCAATAATTACTTCAAAAAACAAACAGGGTTAACGCCTTCCATGTATCGCAAAACACATCTGGAAAAGATGACTGCCGGAAGCCAGTTGTCATCATAATGTTTTGATAACAATAACGCAATAAGTGGTTAATGTTGTAAGGGGTTGATATTTAGGTGTTTGTGGTTTTGTGTTCGTCTTTCCCGCATGGCAGATACTTTTCCCGTACTTCCCCGTTGGCAAAGTCGCAATAGTTTAAGCACTGGTTCACATTTGCGTGTAAAGTGATTTTTAAAACATTCAATTACTACGTAAATGAAAGAAAAACTAACCCGCTTATGCGGAATGGGATTCGTATTGCTTATGTTGATCCTTGGGGGCGGTACGGCAAAAGCCCAGAGACTAATAACAGGTAAAGTGACTACTAAAGATGGTGTGGGTTTAGCTGGAGTGAGTGTGCAGGAAAAAGGGCTTACCCATGGAGCTGCTACCAATGTGAACGGCGAATTTTCTTTAAAACTTTCAGGTACATCATCGGTACTGGTGTTTTCATTTGTTGGTTTTGCAACCAGAGAAGTAACTGTAGCTAATGAATCCGTACTCAATATAATATTGCTGGAAGATAACAAACAGCTTTCGGAAGTAGTGGTTACGGCCATGGGTATCAAAAAAGAAATTAAAAGGGTAGGTTATTCTATCCAGGAAGTAAAAGGAGCTGATCTTACCAAAGCTCGTGATGCTAACCCTGTTAACTCACTTGCCGGTAAAGTAGCCGGTTTGTCAGTGGGCGCCAATGCCGAAATGCTGGGACGCCCGCAGTTGGTATTGCGGGGCAATACTGATCTGCTGTTTGTGGTAGACGGTGTACCTGTAAATACAGATACCTGGAACCTGAGCGCAGATGATATCGAATCTTACAGTGTATTGAAAGGTGCCAATGCTTCTGCGTTGTATGGCTTCAGAGGTTTGAATGGCGCTATTGTTATTACCACTAAAAGAGGTTCAAAAGATAAAAAAGGCTGGAGCGTTGATGTAAATAGCAGCACCATGCTGGAAACCGGTTTTCTTACCCTGCCACAGAGCCAGTATGAATACGGACGTGGTAAAAACTTCCAGTACGACTATGGCAACAGGTTATATGACAATGCGCAGCGTTTACAGGAGTATGGCCCCCGTTTTGAAGGACAGCTTGTAAGACAGTACGACAGCCCTTATGATCCTGTAACCAACATCAGAACGCCTACGCCCTGGCTGGCACGTGGTAAAAACAACTTTGAGAACTTTATGCAAACGGGCATCATCAGCACCAACAACGTAGCGTTGTCTGCAAGTGGTGATCGTTATGATGTAAGGATGTCCGTTTCGCACATGTACCAGAAAGGTGTGGCGCCCAATACCAAATTAAATTCAGACAACTTCAACCTGAACGCAGGGTATAATCTTACTTCTAAACTGCGTGTGGAAGCAAACCTGAATTTAAACATGCAGTATACCCCTAACATTCCTGATGTAAACTATGGCCCCAACTCCTATATCTACATGTTTAAAGTATATGGCTCTGCTGATTATGATATCAACGATCTGAAAGATATTTACAAAGGCCCGCAAGGTGTGCCCGACCTGATACCTTATGCACAGGAATATGGCAGGGAGAACAGCGCATGGTTTATGGCCAAAAAATGGTTAAGATCGCATGACAAAACTGATGTTTTTGGCTACGCAAAGGCATCTTACAAGATCAACGATGCGTTGAATGTAAGTTTACGTACACAGATCACTACCTGGAACCAACTGCGAACTGAGCAGGTGCCTGCAGGTGCCAACCTGAACACTTATACACCATGGTATTATTTTGGATGGTATGGCGACTATCATGAAGACAGCCGCAAACTGTTTGAAAACAATACTGACCTTATTGTAAACTTCAATAAAAAGTTCAAGGGCATTACTGTTTCAGCACTGGCGGGCGGTAGCGAACGTTCTTTCAAATACAATTCATTCTGGGGTACAACCAAGGCACTGGCGCTGCCGGGTGTATATAGTCTCAATAACACCAAAGACCCTGCGCTTTCTTATACCTGGAATTCAAAAATGCAGGTGTACAGCGCATTTTATAGTGTAGATCTTACATTCGGCAATTTCCTGACCCTTTCTCATACCGGTCGTGTAGATAAACTGTCAACCCTGCCCAAAGGCAGCAACACGTTCTATTATCCATCAGTTTCTTTAAGTTCAGTATTATCTGATTATGTCAATCTGCCAAAGGCTTTTTCATTGCTGAAGCTGCGTGCTTCTTTTGCAGATGTAAAAGGCGGGTTGACCATGTCTACCATTCCTTCTGCATTTACACAGGCTACGGGTAAAAGTACCAACAGCGGTTTGCTGGGGTATGGCTCTGATCTTTATACTTCTTACGACGGACCTTCTTATAACAACCAGAATGCCTACAGCCTGGCCAGTTATTACAATGGTACTCCTTCAGTAGATTTTTCCAATACTATTGCCAACCCGACCCTGAAACCGTTTAACCGTGTTTCGTATGAAGGCGGGGCAGACCTGCGTTTTCTTGATAACAGGCTGGGACTGGATTTCACTTATTTCGTCAGCAAAAATGGTCCGCAGATCTATGCATTGGGTGTTGCACCTTCTACCAGCTATGGTTCACAGAACGTAAATGGTATTACAACGCTTAAAAAAGGTTTTGAAATAGCCCTGAGCGGTACTCCTGTCAAAGGCAGAAAATTCAGTTGGGATGTAATGATGAACTACTCTACCTACAAAGAAACGCTGGATGAGATCTATGGTTCTGAACAATATCTTACCCTGAATGGTCACAGGTATGTAAAAGGTGAAAGACTGGATGCCTATTACGGAACTGCTTTTGTGCGTGATGGTTCCGGCAATATTGTGTATAGCGGCGGTCTTCCTTTAAGAGCACCTTCTGATATTACCAATAACAAGTTCCTGGGTTATACCAATCCTGATTTCACATTTGGTATCAACAACAGGTTCTCTTATAAAAACTTCACCCTGGCCTTCCAGTTCGATGGCAGGATAGGTGGTAAGATCTATGATGGTATTTACCACGATGGTATGAATGGTGGTACTGCACTGGAAAGTGCATCCGGCGCCTTTGGCGTAGCCCGCTTGGCCGAATGGCAAACTACCAGCAATGGTACAGTGGCTCCCACACCTAAATATATAGCGCCCGGTAAGGTCATTAAAAGTGGTACACCTACTTATGTAAATGGTGAGATCACCAATCTGAAAGACATCAATTTTGATGACAACAAAACTGCGGCTACTGTACAGGACTTTGTATCGTCTGGTATTGGTAATGTGAATGAGTACTGGGTGGTAAGCCGTTCATATGCTAAACTGCGCGAAGTAACACTGACTTATAATTTACCCGCTAAGGTTTTTGCAAAACACAACCTGGTGAAGGCCGCCAGTATTTCCCTGCTGGGCAGAAACCTGCTGTACTTTGCTGCCCGTAAAGACCAGGATATTGACCAGTTTGCCGCAGGCTTTTCTGCAGACAACCGTTCTCTGCAAACAGGTGGTGCCTTACAAAGTGCTACTACCAGAAGATATGGTGTGAATATTAACGTAAGCTTTTAATCCATTAAAAAAAGATAGTATGAAAATAAGAACAATCATTTTTTCACTGGTACTGGTTGCGGCAGGCGGTTTTATTGCCGGTTGTCAGAAAGGCGACCTGTTATCCAATCCCAACGTGGCTGCAGAAAGTTCTACCGTTCCTGCATCACTGCTGCTGAACCATATTACTGCCAACCTGATGCGCAGTGAAGAGCCGATCATTTCCAACGTGTATAAATGGAATCAAAACCTGGTGTCTAACTACTCCTATTATTTCGGCAGTAATTTTTACAACTGGTCCAATACTGAAAATACTTATGATATGATTAAGTATTGTACTAAGATGGAAGAGCAGGCGCGCAAACAATATAGCAATACTACGAACCTGTATTTTGCAGTGAGCAAATTTTTCAGGGCTTATGCTTTTATCTGGCTGTCACAAAGGGTAGGAGACATTCCTATGTACGAAGCAGGCAATACCAGCATTCTTACACCTAAATATGATTCACAGAAAGAAGTGTATAAAAATTGCCTGAACTTACTGGATACAGCCAATACATTGCTGGGTGCACTGATCTCAACAGCCAATGCCAATTCAAGAATGGATGCCGGAGATATCTATGGCATGACCTACCTGCAGTGGCAGAAGATCGTTAATACTTACAAACTGCGTGTGTTGATCAGTCTCAGCAAACGTGCAGATGATAACCAGGATCTGAATATTAAAACACAGTTTGCTACTATTATAAACAATCCTGCCAAATATCCGATCATGACTGCTAATACAGATAACCTGGTATATGTTTACAATGCAGCTTACAACCAGTATCCCATCAACAGGGCCGGTTATGTGCCTTACGGCTATGCAGCCAATATCAACAAAACGTTGATGGATATTATTACCACCACCAAAGATCCCAGAACGTTTGCCTTTGCAGTGCCCGCACCTGCGCAACTGGCTGCTCCCAACAACAAAGCGGTAGGTGATTTTACTGCTTATGTTGGTGCAGATATCACCTTATCGCAGGCACAGGTAAGTACCAATTCTACCAATGGTATGTACTCATTTATCAACTGGAACCGTTATTTCTCTTCTGCTTCCGGTGCCAATTGCGAGCCTTACATCATCATCGGTTATCCTGAACTGTGTTTCAATATTGCAGAAGCAGCCAACCGTGGCTGGATCACTGCAACAGCTTCAGACTGGTATCTGAAAGGTATCAATGCGTCTATGGGAGTGTATAAACTTACACAGGGGCAGAGCTTCACTGTAGGTAATGTGGATGGTACCAAACCCAACCAGGGAACTGTGACCATTGATATCAACAGCTTCCTGGCCGATCCCAATGTTGCTTACAAAGGAGATAATGCCAATGGTCTGAACCAGATCCTTACGCAGAAATATGTAGCGTTCTTCAGCAATTCAGGTTTTGAAGCCTTTTACAACCAGCGCAGAACAGGTGTTCCTGTTTTTGCACAGGGTGGCGTAGGCATTGGTACGCCGGGAAATGTGATTCCCGTTCGCTGGCAGTACCCGCTTGATGAAATAACCTACAATCCTGACAATTATAAAGCTGCCATTACTTCACAATATGGCGGTACGGATGATGTGAATGCAAAAATGTGGTTAATTAAATAGATGTGTTTGTAATATGCAGCATGGCGAGTGTATTTTCATTTGTCCATGCTGCTTTTCCGGTTTAAAAAATGATAGATTACCTGCAGCGATGAACCATGAGCGCCTGTTTCATATCAGTGATGATCCGCGCATAAAGGTTTTTGAACCTTTACCCGCGTTCTTTTATTCAGGTATTGTAAAACAGAACGTGGTATTTGCAATAGAAAGCGGCATGCTGCACAATTACCTGTTGCCCCGCAATTGTCCGCGCGTAAGTTTTTATGCAGGCAACGAAACCTCCAAAACAGATAAAAGAAAGTTCTTAGGCATGACCTCTGCCAGTCATGTCATTTGTGTTGAATCCGGCTGGCTGTCTGCTATACAGCGTACTACTTTATATTGTTATGAATTTCTCCCGGAAACATTTGTTTTATTTGATGCAGATGCCGGTTATTATATTTCCCGCTCCACTGTTATTCCCGTTGCCGCCAAGCCATTGTACAACCTGCAGGAAGAAATGCTGAAAAGAAATGTTGAATTAAGATTTATGCCATCTATTACTGAAGTGGCGCGGCTGGTGCAGAGATCAACGCTTAACTTTTCACTGATCAGGATGCAGAACGCACAACCGGAAAACGTTAAGAATGCTGTACGTTACAAAACTTTTCCCGGCTATAATGGTCGCATCGGGTAATCTGTTTACAATATTTCTTCAGAAGTGATCAGCTTGCTGCGTTAAATAGATGTATAACATGACCAGTAAACCCTGGAATTCGCAATACCAGTACATAAGTATGCTGCTGATACGCTGGAAAGTACCCTTGTTCAAAGAGGTACGGTTCAATAGTGCCGGAGCTGGTACATTCACTATCCGGGTAAATAATTTTTTTCCGCAAACCGTTTTATAAGATCAGCTACGCTGAATGGCAAGCCTCTGACAAGGAACTGACTTATCCATGAGGAGATCATGAAAGGCGGCACATTGGTTATAGCACAGGAGCAATGGATATCTGATATCAACAGGTAATACAGGAGCAATGAAACAATGATAGGTAGTACTGGTGATTACCGGTGACAAATACTGCGTGCATACCCCAGCATGATCACGGCTGCACCGGTTTTGTTTTTCCCATTCGTATTGCCCTTCTGGATATTTACGAAACCATAATTGCCTCCGCCTTCAACAAAAACAGCATTACTGCCAAAATGATACCCGGCGCCCACATGCCCGGCAATGCCGGTATTGAATTTGCGCAACTGATCTTTAATGTCTTCAGTATTGTTGAATGACTGATCTGGTACCAGTGGTTGGGTGTGTGCTGCATCCATATATATGGTGCTGGTACCGGAAGTAACGTTTTTAGCATATACCAGCATACTTACAAAAGGGCCTGCACTTGCATATACATCCCAGTTTGCTTTTCTGAGGAAGTGATACTTTGCCATGATGGGCAGGATAAGATAATTGAACTTGGCGGTACTGTTGTAATCTGCATACAGGTAGTCCGGCACATTGCCGGGAGGAAACATGGAAGCGAGGCTGGGCGGTACTGAAAAAGCCTGGTTGCCATTCTTTTTACCCCCCTCAGCGCAATACTGCAATTCCGGTTGAATAGAAAACTGTTTGGTGAGATGGTATTCTGCGTATAACGCAAAGGCAGCGCCTGTACGCGAGCTGTACCCGGTATTAATAGGGTTGTCAGAACTACCGGCGGTAAGGTTGGGAATACTCAGTCCTCCTTTAATTCCCGCATCAATTTTTGGCTGTGCCATTAACCTGTTAAGGAAACAACAGGCCAGCAATAACAACAGGCAGATATTCCTTTTCATAGTTGTAAAAAATTGTGAGCTCAATTCAAAAAGCTGTAGAAACTAAAGTTACAACTATCGCCGGTTGAAACCGGGAAAAATATTTTGCAAACCAAAAAAGCATTATACAAGGGTTGTTAAAAAAAGTGTAAGGATAAACAGCGAGCTGTTATTTTTGCATAACCGTTATAATTTTGAACAAACTATACTTACCCTGAAATGAAACGACCGGCGCTGCTTTTACTCCTGTTCTTCGCTTTTCTATGTACACAGGCGCAAACTCTTTACAGCAACACTTTTGGCAATCGGCAACATCCTCCCGTTATCTTTATCCATGGCGGACCCGGGGGCAATTCTATCCAGTTTGAAGCTACTACTGCCCAAAAGCTGGCCGATAAAGGCTTTTTTGTTATTGTATACGACAGAAGGGGTGAAAGCCGTTCGCCCGACAGCAACGCTAAGATCAATTATCAGGAGGCGTTTGATGATCTGAACAGTATCTATGCAAAATATCATCTTACCAAAGCCAGCCTCATCGGTTTTAGTTTTGGCGGACTGGTCACCACACTGTACACCACGCAGTATGCTGAAAAGGTAAAAGCGGTGGTATTGGTGAGCGCTTTGTTCTCGCAACAGGAAACGTACAATCATATCCTGGATTCGGTACAGAAGATCTATACCATTAAAAAAGACTTACAAAAACTACAGAAGGTGGCGTATGTAAAAGGTCTGGATAAGAATAGCGTTGAGTACCGTAAAGAATGTTTTGCACTGGCTGGTGAAAATGGATTCTTTAAAGTAGCAAAACCCGCTGCTGAAGCGCAAAGGATCTATAGTGAATACGAAGCCAGCATGGCATGTAAGAACGACATCAGGAATAAAAAGGCCCCGGAGCTTTTTTATAAAAATGAACCACGGGTCAATATCAATGTACAACCCATCCTGGCCGGTTTTAAGAAAAAGAATATCCCTTTATATGCCATATATGGTAAACAGGACGGTATTTTCTCCATTCCAATGATCAATAATCTTAAAGCCATTGTGGGTAGCAATCACTTCAGGTATCTTGACAATTGCTCACACTACCTGTATGCCGATCAGCAGACCGCTTTTTTACAAAGCATCGCAGACTGGCTTAAATAATAAGATCGCATGCTCCGCTTTTTACCACTATTGCAGTATTATTTTCAGGTACTCTGCTATCTGCACAGACCAGCAACGACTATACCGCAAAAATTAGACAGTGTATTACAGGATACCACAGTAAGGCCATTCAGCGGTGTGTAATGATAACGCAACAGGGAAAAACAAAATACCTGAAAGCATACGGTTATGCAGACTTTGCTCATAAAAATGCGCTTTTAAAATCGAATATTAAAGGAAGTATTTTGATTCCTGGAGCAAGAAAATAGATCAGCTAAGTTGAAAAGATTAACGATAGGGTATAAAATGAAACAACAAGAATGGGAAAGATTGACGTGAGATATTTGGGAAATCATGTAGCAGGTATGAAAACTGCATAATTATAAGCCTGTTTTATATTTTGTGGCCAACGCAGGGCTAAGGTTAAACAACGTTTTTCCTGCGATAATTTGCGGGAGTGATACCAACTTGTTTTTTAAAGAGCCTGTTGAATGCAGCTTCGGATTGATAACCAACTTTGGCAGCTACCTCGCTGATGTTTTCCTTGGTGGCCGACAAAAACTCTTTCGATTTTATGATACGCCAGTTGGTAAGGTAACTCAAAGGTGTTTCCCCCACCAGTCGCTTAAACTCCTTACAATATAAGGACCGGGACATTCCGGCTTTTGTTGCCAGTTGTTCTATTGTCCATTCTTTTTCAGGAAACTCGTGCATACCTTTTAACGAACTACTTATCCTTTCATCCTTTAATGCCATTAAAAATCCTTGTTCAATATTTTCCTGGTTTAAATAGGCACGAACGATAAGAATAAATATAATATCAGCCAAACGCGCTAATATTACTTTGGTGCCGGCCTGTTCATCGCTTATTTCATCATTGATAAAAACAGCAACATTATTCAACCAAAAGCATAGGTCAGATTGCATAGCTGTTATATGCATCAGCTTTGGCAACGAATTAATGAAAGGGTGTTTAAAAGAAGGATCAATCTCAAAATGGCCACCCATCAAAATTGTTTCTTCGTCGTTGCCTCTAAATAAAGGTGTCCCGCTCCTTAGTGCTTGACCATATTGTGCAGCTGGGACACACTTATTTTTGGGATTACCGGAAATTTGGTGAGATGCCCCATGCGGTATAAAAAATATTTCACCCTCTTTCATCTCTATAGCAGCTTCTCCTTTCACTTTTAAATAGCAAGTACCCTTTAAAAGACGCCAAAATTGTGAATTATTGTCTTGGGGTACCTCTATGCCCCACGAATTTTTGGTTACAGTGATCTTCGGGTATATAGCCGCTTTCAGCTTTTTTAGCCTAATGCTCTCTAAAATATCACTTAACAAGTCCATTGTGTAAATTAAATACGATTGAGCAAAAATAATGGACTTTTAGCTACCAGCAGCATTTCCTATACCTCTACTTTTGAAAAATCAAATTGACTAATAAAAAGAAAACAAAATGACAGTAGAACAAAATAAGCAGGTCGTAATCAGATTCAATAATGAATTTTTTGGTAAAGGAAATACAGACATTACCAAAGAGGTGTTTGCAGAAAACTTTGTCAATCATTCAGCACCACCTAATGCACCAACAGACTTAGGTCCAATGATAAAATTTGTTACTGATTTTCATCATGCGTTTTCAGATATTTCTGTGGAAATTCTGGAGATTTTTGGTGAAGGCGATAAGATATTTGTGAGAAAGACAATAACCGCAACCCACACGGGTGAATTCATGGGAAAACCAGCTACAGGTAAAAAAATAGTAATGCATATAATGGATATAGAGATGTTAAAAGATGGAAAAATAACAGGTCGGTGGAACCTGAGCGATTTTCCCCAGATACTTCAAGCCTTGTAATTTACAAATGAGTTAGCGCCTGTGTGTAGGGGCTAACTCATTTGTAATCATACAAAGAAAGGCTTATTGCGAATATAAAAGATCGGTCTGTTTTAATGGCAATTGTATTCTCAACTAATTTATCATTAACAGAAAAAAAGAGAAAAAATGAACGAAAGTATATTAATAACCGGAGCCAATATTGGGCTTGGGAAAGAGACTGCCCGGCAGTTGGCATTGAAAAAAGAAACAAAAAAGGTAATTCTCTTCTGCAGAAATCAAGCGAAAGCAGAAGCAGCAAAAAAAGACCTTGAGGAACAAACGGGGAAAAAGGTTTTTGAAATCATTATTGGAGATGTTTCGGATGCAGATTCTGTAAGAAAAGCAATAGAAAAAATAAAAGAACCTATTGATGCCGTAATTCTAAATGCAGGTGGAATGGTTGGGAAAACGGCCGGCAGAGCTACGCCTTCAGGTATGAACGAATTAGCCGCTACGAATATTTTAGGTCATGTGATCTTAGTGGAGGAATTAATTAAGTATGATAAGTTAAAAAAAGCAGTGCTGTATCCCAGTGCGGAAGCTGTACCGGGAGTAAAGATGCTTGGAATGAAACCGGTTTCAATGAGGACTTCTTCTATAGATGAGTTTGCTGGTGTTCTTGACGGATCATATTTTGGTAATAAGTTCGATGCAGTCCAAGCATACGGCTATGTCAAATATGCAGCAACCATGTGGATGTTATCCATGGCAAGAAAATATCCTGAGCTCAAATTTGTTGTTATGAGTCCTGGGAACACAAAGGGAACTCTGGCACCGGATAATTTGCCCCCGGCAATGAAATTTATGTTGAAATATTTTATGATGCCTGTTGTATTTCCATTAATAGGAGGAATGGTGCATACCTTAGAAGTAGGTGCAAAACGCTTTGTAGATGGCATTTCGGATGAGCGATATAAAAGTGGCGTTTTTTATGCCAGTAAAGAGGGTAAGTTATCAGGGGATGTGGTTGATCAGAGCACTTTTTTTACTGCTTTGAAAAATACTACATTTCAAGACAACGCCGATAAAGCAATTCACCGTTTTATAAAATAAGCCTGAAAGTGCTTCATAACTGAGACTCCAGAACAATGTATGCCGGGGATACTTGCAATATTCCGGCAATTTTCTTCTTATAGTTACGAAATCGTTAACCTGCTGCAAAGGCATCATGATAATAAGCTGTATAGAAATGAAACAAGGTTGTCTTTTTTGTTATATGCAGAGAAGGTTATTTATGTATTTTTGCTATGCATGAAGTTGTTCACTTTCATAATGGCAGTTATGTTCCTTGTATTGAGCGGTATGCCTTGCAGGGATAATGACAGTTTGGAAAACACCGCCCTTACTGCGAGCGCACAGCATCATGCAGACCAGAAAGGGCATAAAGATGCCTGTTCACCATTCTGCACCTGTTCCTGCTGCTCTACATTGTCCATCAGCTATCCGCTGGCAGTACTTGCTGCAATACATGTTGAAGCATCCGTACATTGCTCTTCCCTGTATATTGGTTCTGTGATCAATATTTCTCTTCCTGTGTGGCAACCCCCTCAGTTAACAGCATAGTTTTTCCTGCACAGAATATTTCCATTTTTTATTGATACCACCGGCAACAGCATATTGGTTGTTGCATGGGCTTTTGCAGTCAGGTACTGTGTACTCCTGTACTAACAGGTAGTGCGTTGGTGGTGTACCGGCAATCCCTTCATGGCTATGGTAATGACTGTAAAAGATGTGGTAGTTCATATTAAATCACAAACAGGCTATGCTGAACAGAATTATTCAATTTTCAATACAACGAAAACTGATCATCGGGCTTTTTACACTGGCACTGGTGGTATGGGGCGTATGGAGTGCCGGCAAACTACCGGTTGATGCTGTACCGGATATTACTAACAACCAGGTACAGATCATTACACTTACGCCTACACTGGCAGCCCAGGAAACCGAACAATTGGTTACCTATCCGGTTGAACAAAGTCTGGCCAACCTGCCAGACCTGGTAGAGATGCGTTCCATTTCACGGTTTGGTCTTTCTGTCATCACCGTGGTGTTCAGAGATAATATAGATATTTATTTTGCCCGGCAACTGATCAATGAAAAGCTGAAAGAAGCGGAAGAAAACATACCCAAAGGTATTGGTAAACCAGAACTGGCACCCGTCAGTACCGGTTTGGGAGAAATATACCAGTATGTGATCCATCCAAAAAAAGGCGCGGAAAATAAATATTCCGCTATGGATCTGCGTACCATGCAGGATTGGATCGTAGCACGCCAGTTATACGGTACACCGGGAGTTGCTGAAGTAAACAGTTTTGGAGGGTTACTGAAACAATATGAAGTAGCAGTAAATCCTGCCAGGCTGAAAGCGATGAATATTACCATTGCCGAGATCTTTACGGCATTGGGTAAGAACAATGAAAATACCGGGGGTGCCTATATTGACAAGAAGCCCAATGCTTATTTTATACGGGGTATAGGCCTGGTAAGTTCACTGGATGATATCCGTAGCATTGTTATCAAAACCGTGAACAGCATTCCTGTACTGGTGCGTGATGTGGCTACAGTACAACTGGGACATGCGGTACGTTATGGTTCGGTTACCTACAATGGTGAAAAGGAAGTAGTAGGGGGTATTGTAATGATGCTGAAAGGTGCCAATAGTGCGGCTGTGGTACATCGGGTGAAAACCAAGATGCAGACCATTAAAAATGCCCTGCCGCGGGATGTGGAGATAGAGCCATTCCTGGATCGAACTACCCTGGTAAACCGTGCTGTCATCACGGTTAAGACCAATCTGGTGGAAGGCGCCTTGATCGTGGTCTTTGTGCTGGTGCTCTTTTTAGGAAATCTTCGTGCAGGTCTTATAGTGGCATCGGCTATTCCGCTTTCCTTGCTGTTTGCATTGGGTATGATGAATGTGTTTGGTGTAAGTGCCAACCTGATGAGCCTGGGTGCCATTGATTTCGGATTGATTGTAGATGGTGCCGTTATTATTGTAGAAGCCACGCTGCACACATTGGGATTGCGAAAACAGGAAGGTAAAATATCGCAATCTGAAATGGATGCAGCAGTAGGATATAGTGCCGCACAAATGATGAGCTCTGCTGCATTCGGACAGATCATTATCCTGATCGTATACCTGCCTATTCTTTCATTGCAGGGTATAGAAGGAAAAATGTTCAGACCCATGGCGCAGACGGTTGGCTTTGCCATTGTAGGTGCCCTGATATTGTCCCTGACCTATATCCCCATGATGTCCGCATTGTTCCTGCCAAAAAGGGCTGTGCATAAAAAAACAATAGCCGACAGGATGATGGATTTTTTTCATCGCCTGTACACGCCATTGATACGGTGGGCCATCCACTTCAAATATACAGTGGTAACAGGTGCGTTGGTGATACTGGCCATAGCGGTATTGCTGTTTGCACGCATGGGTGGAGAATTTATCCCGCAGTTGCAGGAAGGCGATTATGCATTCCATTGCATACTGCCACAGGGCACCTCACTATCACAAAGTGTAGAAACATCCATGCAGGCATCCCGCATTATCAAAACCTTTCCTGAAGTACAAATGGTAGTAGGAAAAACCGGATCGGCTGAAGTGCCTACTGATCCCATGCCTCCGGAAGCCACTGACCTGATAGTGGTGTTGAAACCAAAATCAGCATGGACCACTACAAAAGATTATAACGAACTGGCAAAACGGATCGAAGAAAAACTGGAAGTAATACCTGGTGTATTCTTTGAGGCCAACCAGCCCATCCAGATGCGTTTTAATGAACTGATGACAGGAGTAAGACAGGATGTGGCGATCAAGATCTTTGGTGAGAACATTGATACACTGGCTGCTATTGCACCTAAAGTAGCCCGGGTGATACAGTCTGTAAAAGGTGCTACAGCTCCGCAGATTGAAAGAACCACCGGTCTGCCGCAGATTACCATTGCATACGACAGGGCAAGAATTGCCGGTTACGGCATGAACATAGAAGATATCAATCATACCATCAGTACTGCCTTTGCAGGTGAAACTGCAGGTGTTGTGTTTGAGAACGAACGCAAATTTGATCTGGTAGTAAGACTGGACAGTGCCAGCAGAGCTTCTATTGACGATGTGAGTAATTTATTTGTATCTACACCCGATGGTACACAGATCCCATTGTCGCAGGTGGCAACGATCAGTTTTAAAGAAGGGCCTGCACAGATCAGCCGTGAAGAAGGCAAGCGGCGCATTGTGGTTGGCTTCAATGTAAAAGACCGCGATGTATCCGGTGTTGTGGAAGAGATAGAGCATAAGCTGGATGCTGCCAAACTGTTGCCTACCGGTTACTATTATACGTATGGTGGTACGTTTGAGAACCTGCAGGAGGCTTCCGGCCGTTTAAAGATTGCCGTTCCGGTGGCGCTGGTGCTGATCTTTTTCCTGCTGTATTTCACTTTCAATTCATTAAAAGAAGCATTGCTGATCTATACCGCCATTCCTATGAGTGCGATCGGTGGTGTTTTTGCATTGTTGTTGCGGGGAATGCCATTCAGCATTTCTGCCGGTGTAGGCTTTATTGCATTGTTTGGGGTAGCGGTACTGAATGGTATTGTGCTGATCAGCACGTTTAACCAACTGGAAAAAGAAGGCATGAAAAATATTATTGAAAGAGTGCTGGAAGGCACCAGGATACGGTTACGTCCTGTACTGATGACGGCTACTGTTGCCTCACTGGGTTTTGTACCTATGGCATTATCGGCAGGTGCAGGCGCTGAAGTACAGAAACCATTAGCTACTGTTGTGATCGGCGGACTGATCACTGCCACTTTCCTTACGCTGGTGGTACTGCCATTGTTGTATATCATTTTTTCCGGCAACAGAAAAGGTGGTGTAAAACCCGGAGTAGCTGTTGCTGTAATAACCGGGCTACTAATGATAACCGGTACAGCCAAGGCGCAGACCACACGCATCAGTGTCAGCAACGCCATTTCCGCTGCAAAGAACAACCTGCAGTACGAAATAAACAAGTTACAGATCAGTAAAGGACAGGCACAGGTAAAAACTGCCGGTGCATTGCCCAAAACCGGTGTGTTTGCCGAAAATGAAGACCTGCGGCCAAGTGATGGCAGAGGCATACTCAAGATCGGTGTTTTACAAAGCATTGCCTGGCCGGGTTTGTACAAAGCACAGCGGAACCTGTATACAGTACAATTAAAATACTACCAGGCAGGTACACGCGTAATTGATGCCGGTGTTAAAAAAGATGTACGCACTGTTTATTACCAGCTTTGGTACCTGCAGGATAAACAGCAACTGTTTCAAAGCCTGGATAGTATTTACCGATCACTGACGGCTGCGGCGGTACTGAAAGTAAGGACCGGCGACAGCCCGGGCCTTGATAGCATTGCAGCCAATGTACGGTTGAAAGAGATACAGGCGTGGTTGCTGCAAACCAATAATGAAATACAGATACTGCAACAGGCTTTCAAACAGTTGCTGAACACAGATACTGCGTTGTTGCCTGTAGAACAACCATTGGAAAAGCTGGCATTGCATGCTGCTGACGGTAATGCCGAACATCCTGCCGTTGCTTTGCAACAGCAACAGGTCAATATAGCTCTGGCAGGTATTGCTGTTGTGAAGAACGAGAATAAACCGGAGTTCTCAGGCCGCTTTTTCAGTCAGCGTCTGTATGGTATGAGCGATCCGTTTACCGGTTTTTCGGTAACAGCAGCATTTCCGTTGTTTGGCGCCGGTGCCTGGCGTAACAAAGTAAAGGCATCACAGGCAGAAGCCGGCCTGCAGCAAAAGCAATATGAATACGATGTGCAGGTATTTACAACAGAACGTTTACAGGCAGAAAAGGAAGTGGAGAAAAATAACACCCTGCTGGCCTTTTATGAAACAACAGGTTTACAACAGGCCGCGGAAATTATAAAAGCTGCTACCATGGCTTACCGGGCAGGACAGATCAGCTATGCTGAATTGTCACAGTTTCTTACACAGGCTATTGATATACGCCGCAACTATCTTGAAAATCTGAATGCATACAACCAGTCTGTGATCAGGTATTACTACTTCGTTAACCAATAATGATAAAAAGACAGAGATGAAAAAAATATCATTCATCATCACCTTAGCTACAGCCATCCTGTTGGTGCAATGCAGTGGTGATAACAATGCAATACAGAAAGATGCCACAGGGCAACATGCTGATGAACATGCCAATGTTAATACTGCAACCCTAACCGCAGAGCAGATAAAAAGCATTGGTATTGAAACCGGCAGTATTGAACAAAAGCAGCTTACTGCTTCGCTGAAGGCCAATGGTGTACTACAGGTACCCAACCAGAACAAGGCCAGTATCAACTCTGTATACCGGGGTGTGGTAAAATCATTACTGGTACAACCCGGCAATACTGTTGTAAAGGGACAGGTGATTGCTACCATTGCCAATCCTGAGTTTATACAGGCGCAGGAGGAGTATTTAAGTATCAATGCAAGGATGGTGCTGGCGCAACAGGAGTATGATCGTCAGAAAGAACTGAACCAGGGAAATGCAGGGGCCCTAAAAAACCTGCAGGCGGCGGAAGTGGAATTAAGAACATTGCACACCCGTAAAGCCTCTTTGCAGCAACAGATCGGGTTGATGGGCATTGACCCTGCAACACTTTCCAACAACAGGCTGGTTTCTGTACTGTCTGTTCGCAGTCCCATTGGTGGTGTGGTAAGCAATGTAATGGTAAAAATGGGTAGCTATGTGGATGTAAGCACTGCTATTGCCGAAATTGTTGACAACAGTCAGTTGCATCTTGACCTGTTTGTATATGAAAAAGACCTGCCCCGTTTAAAGAACAATCAAACCATTCACTTTACATTGACCAACAACCCGGGTAAAGAATATGATGCAGAGATCTATTCGCTGGGCTCTTCCTTTGAAGGGGAAAGCAAGGCGGTGACAGTACATGCGCGTGTAAAGAGCAGTAAAACCGGGTTGATTGACGGCATGAACATCACCGCAGTGATCAGCCTGGAGCAGGTAACGGTACCTGCGGTACCTTCAGAAGCCATTGTTACCTTCCAGGGGCAGGATTACATTTTTGTTGAAACAGATAAACATGCGGAAGAAGAACATCACAGAGAAGTAACAGATGAAGCTGCGCACACTGCCGCAGAACCACACCACCATCAGGGGAAAGAAAAAACAACAACCGGTAGTGTTACTTTTGAAAGGGTGGCAGTGGCCAAAGGTACCAGCGATGTAGGATTCACTGAAATTACCCTGCTGAAAAAGATACCTGCCGATGCAAAGATCGTTACCAAAGGAGCCTTCTTTGTACTTGCTAAAATGACCAATGCCGGCGAACACGAGGATTAATGATCCTTTGCGCTACCAGATATTAACCGGATGATGTGCTCTGAAAAAGACATTATCCGGCTTTTTGATGTACTGCTATGGAATCAAGATAGGCGGATGGTGTCTGGCCCGTCAGCTTTTTAAACGCAACAAAAAAAGTACTGCGGGAAGAAAACCCTGCCTGTTCGCCGATGGCTTCCAGCGTCAGTTCTTTGCCCAGTCCTTCCTGCATACAACGCTTTACATGCTCCACCCTGAAATGCGTGCGATAGTCAACAAATGATTGCCGGATCTGGTAACGGAAGATCCAGGAAAGATGGTGACGGGGGATGTTCAGTGCTTTGCTCATGCTATCAAGATTGAACTCCGGATCACAATAAGGGGCCTGTTCTTCCATGTATTGTTTGATCACCTGTTCAAAAGCTTCCATTCTTGCCTTTTCAAATGGTGCCCTGGGCAATACAGCATCTGCTATCGGAGTTTCCGGTTCCGGCGTAATATTGGTAACAATTGCAGTGGCAGGTTCGGGAGCTGTTTTTACAAAATGGGGCAAACCATACAATATTACAGGGTTGGAAGTGCCATATGCCAGTAGTATAATGAAGAATACGGCCAGTGCTATACTGAGCGGACTGCCATGTAAAAGGAAAAAGGTGCTTCCGTAAAGAATGATCTGCCAGCGCATCAGTACTGCCAAAATTCCAAGCATGGTGATAAAAATGGCAAAAAAACGTATCCAGTAAATGCTGTGCGGGTATAATGTTTTGTTTTTACTGACAAAAGAACGGTAAGCATTACTCAGCATCAGGCGCCACATCAGGAACAGGTATACCATCAGCAGCAATGAACGTGCTATAACATGATATCTTTCCGGGATAAAGCCGGTATTGTAATACTGGAAGTAGTCAAGGTTGGCTACCAGTGCTTTTGCGTATGCTCTTTTGGTTTCTGTAGAAGAAAAGAGATAGGGCAGCAATAATATCACATTGAATGTAAAAGGCAGAAAATGAATAATGTCTTTTTTCTGCAAACGGTATTCATCTTTTATAAAACATTTAATATACAGGTATGAGCAGGATGGTATAAGATAAGAGAGCGGCGTAAAGCTCCTGGCAAAAAAAGGCACATCAACGATCCATTTTTTATTGATAAGATAAAAAACAAGGAATATGATGGAAATGCTAAGCGTAACAATTCCCAGCAGCCTGTTGAGCAGCCTGTTGTATCTGTTTATAATTAAAAGCGCACATCCCAGGTATATACCTAAAACAAAAGCGGTAAAAAGCAGAATCTCATATAGTGGTGACATTCGGATACATTACACACGAAAATTATGGGAAAATTTTCTAATAAACATCATGGGTGCAGAGTTAATGTTGTACCTGATCAAAATCATTTACTCCTGCAGGAAATTTTCGATCATATTCACCACCAGGTCGGGCATTTTACTGCTTTTGTTGGGTGAGCAGATCTCTCCGATATAATCGCCATGCCCACCGGGAAGAATTGCCAGCCTGGCGTGTTGCAATGTACGGCTCAGTTCCAATGCATGTTCATTGGTTACAACATCCTTGTCGGCATTGATCACCAGGGCGGGGGCCTGTATGGAGTGAATAACAGCATCGCTAATATCCCTGAAACCCTTCATCCTGGCAACATCCCGGTCAAACATCGCCTGCAATCCTTTGGCATCGGGGTTGGCTTTCAGAAAAGCATCTTTCAACGGCAGGGGCATGCTGTCAATAACAACGTTGTCAAAACCATCAAAAAAGCCGGGTTGCATGCCACTGCGTTTGTAAACAGCAGAGGCCAGCACCAGTTTATTCACCAACGCTGCATGGCGGATAGCGATCTGCAAACTGGTGGTACCGCCATTGCTGAATCCCATAAAATTGGCCCTGGTAATATGCAGTTGCTGTAACAGTGCTGCCACGTCATCGGCATCCTGTTCAAAGCTCAATGGCCGGTCAATATCTTTGGTATGCCCATGTGCCTGCAATTCTATGGCGATGATCAGTTGTTTTTTTGCAAGCAGCGGCAGTATACGACCATAGGTAGATTCAATGGTAGAACCACCACCATGTAATAATATCAGCGGCATATTGCCATTACCATGTATTTCATAATACAGATGCAAACCATTTACAGTTGCATAATGCCCGGATGTTGATTGCGCGTTCATATGATAATTTATTATTAACAGACAGAGGATCGTCAGCAGGTGGCGTTGCATACAATGTTGTTTTAATGTGTACAAACGTACTGTACAATAACCGGTAACGGAGTAGGTGAATACGTCAATTTATGGATAAATTGCGAGGAACAGTTTAGATATTAAATATTATTGCAGGATCCATCAGACGTATAAAATGAAAAAGAAGTTATTATTTTCGCTTTCCATGCTGTTTTGCTGCATGGCACTGGCACAACCGGCAACCAGTCGTGATATTCCATTTGATTTACTGCCATCCGGACACATCCTGGTAAAAGCAACCGTAAGCGGCATACAGGGCAGTTTTATTTTTGATACAGGAGCCGGTATTACAGTATTTACCAAAAACTTTTTTGACAAATTATCGCAAACCACCAAAGAAGATGGTGGTTATACCGGTTTCAGGGCTACCGGCGAACGGTTGGACATAGAGCTGTACCACGTACGCAATATTGCATTCGGAAATTTTAAAAAAGCGTCGGAAGAAGTGAGCTGGCTGGATGTGAACCTGGGAGGTATTGACGGTATCATTTCACTGAAATTGCTGGAAAATCAGCCTTTCACCATTGATTTTGATAAAAAAGTGATCAGGCTGGAATCTGCAGGTACGCTGTCTGCTATTCAAAAAAAAGCCAAAAGAATACCGGTTCAACTGGAGCAATCGCGTGAAAAGGCGTTGTCCATATTTGCATTTTTTAAAGTGAATGATACGCTTACATTGCAGTTTGCACTGGATAGTGGTGCCGGAAAAGACATTTTCAGAATGAGTACCAGGTATCTTGCTAAACTGGGCATTGATATCAATGATACACTGCATGTAAAGAAAATAGAAAAACGCAGTGAGTTCAATGATGGACATATGTCTGTTATTTATACCACTACTTTAAAAAAACTGGCCGTAGTTAATACGCCATCCCTCAGTACTGCTGATTTTCCCGTACAGTTTGTAGAAGGACTGATCTACGATGGTATTATCTGGATAAACTGGCTGGGCTCCAGCATCACTTTCGACCTGCAACATAAAAGGCTGCTGGTACAGCGCTGATTACAACTGCAACTGTGCATCTGTAAACATGCGGTATCTGCAATTTGCAACTGCAGCATACAGCAGTTCGGCATTTTTTTAATCGTTTAAAAAAGTAACAGGAATATCACCCAGTGAATTTATTGCCGGCTATATTAAATAAACAACAGGAATACCGGTTGTTTGAATTTTACAATTTTTTGTTTGATAAGTATTACAACTACTCCTTTTTCAGATGGTATCTTTGCTCTGCTTCTGTAACATGTTTTGATAACAATTAATTACCGGCAGCAGGCAAACAATCTTCAACTCACATTTGTATTTCAGTGCTGCCCGGTGAAGGACTGCTCCTGGAGGCCTTGTTTTAATAGTATCCGTTGGCATATGGTTACAGGTTGATAGGATGACTAACCAGTAAGCTTTGTTGAATGTTCCGCATGTTGAATGTATGATGTATGCAACGATTTGTTGCGAACCGGTAAACAATATTTCTATTCACCAGTTGTAAAAGAATGATTATGCAGAAAAGAAAACTTGGTAACAGTAGCCTGGAGGTATCTGTCTTAGGACTTGGCTGTATGGGCATGAGTTTTGGCTACGGACCTGCAGGAGATAAAAAAGAAATGATATCAGTGATTCGCGCAGCTGTAGAACGTGGAATTACTTTTTTTGATACCGCTGAAGTATACGGACCATTTACCAATGAAGAACTGGTAGGTGAGGCGCTGGTTCCTTTCAGAAACCAGGTGGCAATAGCTACCAAGTTCGGTTTTGGACCCGGTGTGGATGGTAGTGCCAGGTGGTCTGCACTCAACAGCCGGCCTGAACATATTAAAGCAGTGGCCGAAGCCTCGCTGAAACGGTTGAGAACAGAGGTTATTGATCTGTTTTATCAACACCGCGTTGATCCTGAAGTGCCGATTGAAGATGTTGCAGGAGCTGTAAAAGACCTGATAAGTGAAGGAAAGGTAAAACACTTTGGACTTTCAGAAGCCGGCGCACAAACAATCCGTCGTGCACATGCTGTACTACCGGTCACAGCATTGCAAAGCGAATATTCACTGTGGTGGAGAAAGCCGGAAACCGATATCATACCTGTGCTGGAAGAACTGGGCATTGGCTTTGTTCCTTTCAGTCCGCTGGGAAAAGGTTTTCTTACCGGTAAGATTGATGCCAGCACTACTTTTGACAGTACAGATTTTCGTAACGCCGTTCCGCGTTTTACCCCTGAAGCCCGGAATGCTAACCAGGCGCTGGTTGATCTGCTGAATAATGTGGCACAACGCAAACAGGCTACTCCAGCCCAGGTTGCGCTGGCATGGCTGCTTGCACAAAAACCCTGGATCGTTCCTATACCCGGTACTACCAAACTGCACCGCCTTGAAGAAAATGCCGGTGCTGTGGATATAGAACTGACAACCGGTGATCTGCAGGCTATTGATAATGCTGCTTCGCAGATAGCAGTACAGGGAAATCGTTACCCCGATCACCTGGAACAACTGACCGGTCGCTGATAAGAACAGGTATCCGTTTATTATAGAAAGACTAAACTGACAATCAAAAAACCAATGAGTACAAAAAACGTAAAAGCATTTGGCACAGAAGCTGCCGAAGCTCCATTAAAATCACTGAACATTCAGCGCAGAAGTGTACAGGCGCATGATGTGGAAATTGAAATACTGTACTGCGGCATCTGTCACTCAGACCTGCACACTGCCCGCAACGAATGGCATGGCACAGTATACCCCGTGGTGCCCGGTCATGAAATTGTTGGTCGTGTTACCAGCGTGGGCAGTCATGTAAAAAACTTTAAGGTAGGCGATCTGGCTGCTGTAGGTTGTATGGTAGATTCCTGCAGGGACTGTGAATACTGCAAAGAGGGATTGGAGCAGTATTGTTCAACCGGCAATACCTTAACCTACAACTCGCCCGATAGTAACCTGGGTGTACAAACCTATGGTGGTTATTCAGAAAGCATTGTGGTTAATGAACACTTTGTACTGCGTGTACCGGAAAATCTTGATCCTGCTGCAACAGCTCCTTTGCTGTGTGCCGGTATCACTACCTATTCTCCATTGAAACACTGGAATGTAGGTCCCGGTAAAAAAGTAGGTATTGTGGGTATTGGTGGTCTGGGCCATATGGGCATTAAACTGGCCAAGGCAATGGGCGCGCATGTAGTGGTGTTTACCACTTCTGTTTCCAAAACAGCAGATGCCAAAAGGCTGGGTGCTGATGAAGTGGTATTGTCTACCGATAAAGACCAGATGAGCAAATATGCCAACAGCCTGCATTTTGTACTGGATGCCGTTTCTGCTTCACACGATATCAATGCGTATATCAGCCTGCTGAAAGTAGATGGTACCATTGCACTGGTAGGTGCTCCGGAACATCCGCTTCCCGTTTCTGCATTCAGTTTGATCCCTTCAAGAAGAAGTTTTGCCGGTTCCATGATCGGAGGTATTGCTGAAACACAGGAAATGCTGGACTTCTGTGGCAAACACAATATCACATCTGATATTGAACTGATAAACATTCAACAGGTAAATGAAGCCTACGAACGTTTGCTGAAAGGTGATGTGCATTATCGCTTTGTGATCGACATGGCTTCCCTGAAAAACTAAGGACAGACCGGCAACCGCCAGCACATATTTAAAAAGAACCGGTAATGAACAGACCGCGTGTTATCTGCCACATGGCATCAACTGTAAATGGTAAAATATTAACGGCCGATTGGGGAGATAAAGAGGCCGTTAAAACATTTTCGGGCTTTTATGAAAAATGTCATGAAAGCTACAAAAGCCAGGCGTGGATGTGCGGAAGAGTAACGATGGAGAAGGATTTTTCACATGGTGAAAAACCAGTACTTACACAACCTGCAGCATCCATACCCAGGCAACCGTTCATTGCTGATAAGAATGCCACCACTTTTGCAGTAGCTATCGATACCAAAGGAAAATTAGGCTGGAAAAATAACAGGATAGGCGGTGATCATATCATCGAAGTACTGACAGAAGCGGTAAGTGATGCTTACCTGTTTTACCTGCAGCAAAAAAGTATCTCATATATTTTTGCAGGTAAAGAAAAGGCTGACTTTGCACTGGCATTACAGCAACTGGCTGAACTGTTCAATATCCGTACGCTGATGCTGGAAGGCGGTGGATATGTGAATGGCTCATTACTCAATGAAGGACTGATTGATGAGATCAGCTTATTGTTACTGCCGGTGGCCGACAGCACGCCGCATTCCATTACTGTGTTTGAACTGAGCGATTACCTGCCGAAAAAATCTGCCACACATTTACAACTTGCGTCGGTACAGCAACTGGAGCAGGGGTTATTGTGGCTGAAATATCAGGTAAAGTAATCAGGGGTGGTTGTTTACAAATAAACGATGGTTTTCAATCCGTTTCGTGGCCGGTGTTTTCACCGGCCATTTTATGTATAGCTTTTCCCATAACCTCCTGGCGATGGGCCAGGCCTCAGTAATGCAATGCATCGATTACCTGTTCCAGCGCCCGTATCACCCCCATAAAACCGTGGGCTGGTACAGTAAATGCGATGTGCCTGCACAATTACGCTGGTTACTATATTAATGAATTATCAGCAATATGCTACGGATCGGCAGGCCCGGGGCTGCAGCCATTTTCATTCCTGTCAGTAATCACTCCAATCCGCAAATCTGCCGTTTGTGCCGTATTTGCCATTTTTGCCGGAAATATGCTCTTGTATACTTGTTCCCGAACCTTGCACCTTTTCCCCTTATTCCTTCCCCCTTCCTGCCACCTTGCTGCGTCTTTGCTGCGGTTTAAAGCGTACAAACTAAGGGTTTGCTCCTTTGAGTATGCAAGAAAACCGCTAGCAATCGGCAATATGACGGGAGGAAAATAGCCACTGAGATGTATGGAAAGCGTACAGGAGCTTTTTGTGCGGGCATCACCGGTAGGTATGCTGCTATTGAAAGGGGCGGAAGGCTACAATGCGTTGTTTTCGTTTGACAAAAATCATTACCCTGCCTGGCTGGGAGGAAATTACAGAAATTTTATAATTTTTTTTAGAATAGTTGTGCTATGCAATAGGGTAGTTGAAAAATATTATGTTTTATATACAATAAGGGTGATCAGGTACAAACAATAGGGGCAGCATTCAGGGAAAGGATAATCAGGGGATCCGATCCATCAGGCTTGTAAAGTAATGTTTGCTTATGAGGAAAGTTCATTTTGACTCGGCCGGAAAACGTGCTTTTTATGGTATTTGTGGTATGATACTTCTGCTGTTGCCAACCATGCTGGCAGCGCAAAGTAAAAGTGTTTTATCGGGAACGGTGGTAGACAAACTTACATCCGCCCCGGTAGCGCTGGCAAGTGTTTACTGGAAGGCAAATGGCCGTGGTTGTGTTACAGACAGCACCGGACGTTTTAAAATAACCGGTAATGCCAGTGCCGCTGATACCCTGATAGTCAGTTTTGTAGGTTATTCCGATAAGCGATTTGCATTGACCGAACTGGAAAAAGTAGCAGAACTGGTGGTGCAGATGGAAACTGCATCCGGCAGCGAGGTGGTGGTAAAGACCCGCTCTAAAAGAGGCCTGCGCTGGTGGCAATCGGTGGTTGATCACAAAGCAGCCAATACTCCCGGACATTTTGAGAACTACTATAGTAATCTCTACACAAAATCAGAAATTGATATTGCGAATATCAGTAAAGAAAAGCTTGAACGCAACCGGCTGTTAAGACCCTTAAGCGTTGTGCTGAACAATGCAGACAGCCTTGCCGGTGGAAGAACCTTCCTGCCGGTATGTTTTAATGAAACCATCTCCGACTATTATGTTTCCGGCAATCCGGTCAAACGCAGGGAAGAAGTAAAGGCGATACTGTCAAGCGGTATAGGCAATGAGTCGCTGTTGCCTTATATGGGCGGACTGAACCAGAAATTAAATGTATACGATGATTATATCATCTTGTTTGGTAAAGAATTCATCAGCCCGGTAAGTGTAATAGGAGATAAGTATTATAATTATACCGGCCGCGATACTATGCTGATTAACGGTGAACCATATTTTCACCTGTTGTTTACACCGATCCATGAAGGTGAAAATCTTTTTTCAGGCGATTGCTGGATCCACAGCCGTAGCTGGGCACTGAAACAAATGAACCTGTTTATATCAGGTGTAGTAAATCTCAATTTTGTAAAACAGTTAAAGATCGTGCAGGAGTTTGAACAACTCAATAAATCCACGTGGATCGTTACCAAAGAAAATATTGTTGCAGAACTGGCGCCTTTTGGCGACGATAATGTATCTCTTATCGGAAAACGCACCACGTTCTATAAAAATACTGCCATTAACGAGGCATTCATCACCAGTAAACTGGATCAGGGCAGGAAAAAAGAAGATGTGATCGTTGCGGTAGATGCTACGGTAAAAGGAAATGCTTTTTTTGAATCTGCGCGTCCGGAAGCTTTATCCCGCAATGAAATAAGGGCGCTTACCGTGATGGATACATTGCGCACCATGCCCGATTTTGTAAAGCTGCGTAATACAGCCAATTTTGTTTTTGGGGGTTATAAAAAATTCGGCATGGTCGAGATCGGTCCCTGGTATAAATGGATGAGCAATAACTCCATGGAAGGGATGCGTTTGCGGTTTGACCTGGCCACCACAGAAGCTTTCAGCAAAGCACTGCGTTTGTCGGGCTATGTTGCGTATGGTACCCGGGATGCAGTGTGGAAAGGCAGGATAGGGGCATTGTGGAATATTCCCGGCGAAGGTGGCTGGAGCATTCAGTCTTATTATAAACATGACCTGGATAATGGCCGTCGCGGATTTGCAGACCAGCAGGAAGGTTCACTGGACAACCTGTTCAACCAACTGATACGCAGAAAAGGTATCAAACAGAAGTTTATAATGGAAGATGAGTATAAGCTGTCTGTTACCAAAACTTTTGACAACAGCTTATCCGTAGGAACAGATATATCCAGGAGCAGTTATGAAACCTTTGATCCATTGCCGCCCGGTAAATGGTTCTCTATGCGCAATACGGAAGAGAACCAGGTGGTGAATACTGCATTCCAGTTGAGGTTACGATATGCGCCGGGTGAGAAAACCATACGTACACACAGGAAGGTAAAAAAACTGAGGTCCAATCATACAGTAACCGAACTGAACTATACACTGGCTACACCCGGAATATTGGGTAGCCGGTATTCATACAACAAAGTTAATGCAGCTTTCAGTCATTGGTTCAGGATACCACGCTTCGGACAGGTATCGTACAGTGCATACGCCGGTAAGATCTTTGGAGACAAGATTCCTTTTATGCTACTGGAAATGCACCCTGGCAACGAGTTCTACTACTACAATAAAAATTCCTTCAACCTGATGAACCGGTACGAGTTCTTCAGTGATCGCTATGCAGGCATCAGTATTGAACACAATTTTGAAAAGAAACTTATCAATCTTATTCCTTTCCTGCGCAAATGGGATATACGCCAGTTCTGGAATGTAAAAGCAGTGGTAGGTGATGTATCACGCAACAATTGTACATTTAACAGGTTTGGTTATGGCAATTACCGCATGAAATCGCTGAACGGGATGCCTTATGCAGAAATAGGAACAGGTGTTGAAAATATTTTCAAAGTGCTGCGGGTGGATTTTGTATGGCGCATGGCCCGCAAAAACGTTTGTGGCTTTCAGCAGCAGTCTGGCTTTGGTGTATTCGGCAGCGTAAACCTGCAATTCTGATACAATTGATAAAGGTACCTCGATCACAGAGAATTCTACATTTACTTCGCGGGCTGTCACCTCGACCGAAGGAAGAGGTCTGAAAGCATGCCAGGCAAGCGAGCCGCATTTAATATTGCATGCAACATATGCGGCTTGCTGATCCTCGCTTCGCGTATGCAAACGCTAACGCCTAAGCCGTTGCAGCTTGTTCTGAATGACGGGTCGCTACTGTGTTGTATATGCTGAATACCGGTGATCCGGATATTGCAGAACGTTGCATTTACTTCGCGGGCTGTCACCTCGACCGAAGGAAGAGGTCTGAAAGCATGCCGGGTAAGCGAGCTGCATTTAATATTGCATGCAACATATGCGGTTTCCCGATTCCTTGCTTCGCGTATGCAAACGCTATCGCCTATAGCCGTTGCAGCTTGTTCTGAATGACGGGTCGCTACTGTGTTGTATATGCTGAATACCGGCAACCCGGATATTGCAGAACGTTGCATTTAAAATAGCATGTTTCACTTAAAACTTCTGCAGAAAAGTAAGTGCATTGCCGGCGCCATTCAGTTTCAGATAGATGGCTTTTGTTCCATTGTTTTCTGTCCCTGTGGTGTAGGAATAATTGGTGATAAGGGTTAGCTCATTTTTTGCCAGGTCTCTTTCTTCCTTTGTTTGACCGTTCTGCGTTTTTTTGTAATGCGCGGTATTGGCATGCGCTATGATCGTTTTAGTGTTTTCATCAATTTCAATGGTGCCTTTTGTAACAGATTGCTGATAAGCTACTATGCCGCCGGAAACAGTACTGGAAGTAAAATACTGATCAAAAGTGCCATCTGCATTGAACCTGAAAGCAATGGCAATCTGTACACCATTGCCCAAATAATCAGCCGGGTTCTGACTCCAGTATTCGGTCATTGAGAAACTACCATACATCCAGTTGCCCTGTAGTGCCGCAGGCACATCGGTACGCGGACCATTTCCGTAATCGTTTGAACTGTTTTTGTCGCTGTCTTTTTGACAACTGCCCAATAAAAGGGATAATGCAATGACTACTGTCAGTTTAAGATTGTTCATGGCTTTTTGCGGCAAAATTACATTCATGTAAAAATGATGAATACCCTATTTGTACTGAATTGTAGCAAGACAGGTATGAGTTGTTGAAATGATAATATAATCAGACATGTTGAACTGGTGTTTGCAATCAATGCAGGTAAATGCATAGTAACGTATGCACAGTATATGTAGTAGCGAATGGTTTTCTGCGCAGGCTTGTTCTGTAATATAATTGTATTATTTTGGGAGAACAAACCGATTGCTTATGAAGCTTGAATTGTTCAACCAGGAAACCAAAAAAGTATGGACAAGTATTTCCGGAAATACTTCAAGCGATCTGGCACAATTTGAAATTCAGCTATACAGGAAACTGCTGGTCTATTTTCAGCTTGGTCAGAGCTGTTTTTTTATTTTCAATTTTCAGACACTGGCTTTTGATTATGTGAGTGATGAAGTAGAAACGCTGCTGGGGTACCGTGTGCAGAACATCACATCTTCTTTTCTCCTGGAAAATGTACACCCGCAGGACAGAGGCTGGTTCCTGGCCTGCCAGGAGCATGCTACTCATTTTTCTACCACACTGCCTGCTGATAAAAAAATGAAGTATAAAGTACAGTATGATCTGCGGTTGAAAAAGCAGAATGGGCAATATGCTCAGTTGATCCTGCAATCTGTAGTGATCCATACGGATGAGGAAGGGAGAATTATACGGACACTGACTGTGCTGACTGATATTTCACACATAAAGAAAAATGGCGCTCCTTGTTTGTCCTATATTGGTATGGACAATGAGCCTTGTTATATGGATGTGGATATTAATTATCCTTATCTGAAACAAAAGATCGGTAAGAAAGAAAAGTATAGTTCTTCTGTACTATCCATATCCAGGATGAAGGAGTATTCAATGCGATTGCAAAAAGGATTCTCTGACGAAAAATGGTACCTGGACAATGAACTGGATCTGAAAATGTTGTCATCAAAAAGTAATATCCCGGCGCATTATGTTTCACAGGTGATCAACCAGTGTTTTGGAAAAAGCTTTGCTGATTATGTAAATACTTTCAGGGTGCAGGAGTTTATGCAAAAGCTAACGGATCCGTCTTATGATAATATTACCGTAGAAAGCCTGTTCTATATGTGTGGGTTCAATTCAAAAGCAGCTTTCTACCGTTTGTTCAGAAAGCATACGGGAATGTCGCCGGGTGATTACCGGCTGCTGTTTAAGAACGGGGCGGGTATTGATCCATCTGCTCAATAGGCCTGTAAATAACGATAATGTGGTTGCTCTTTTTTATGTCTCACTTTATAAAGTGGGACATTTTTGATTTTACCATAATCTATTTTTGTTGGTGATGCATAAACAATGCACAAGCCCCCCGAACCCCGATAGTATTTTACCCGTAATAACAAAATGGCGTAAAACTGCTATTGTTAAACCCTTGCCATCATGAAGCAGATCCTTTTTGTTGTAATGTGCCTGCTAAGCACCACGCTAAGTGCCCAGGAGTTATTACTTTTTAAAGCCGGTAATAAATATGGTTTTAAAGACTCAAGCGGTAAAGAAGTGATTGCTGCCAGGTATAATAACCTGCGGCCTTTTTCCGAAGGTCTGGCGCTGGCGTATCTGAATACCGGATGGGGATTTATTGACAAACAGGATAAAGAAGTGATCCCTTTCAGGTATGGTACTGCTGCCTCTTTCTCCGAAGGTTTGGCCCTGGTTGCTGTAGAATCAGTAATGACCAGTGATAATGTAAAGTATGGTTTTATTGACAAAACCGGTAAAGTGGTGATTCCTTTTAAATATAACAGTGCAGAGTCTTTCTCTGGCGGTTTAGCTCTCGTAAAGCTGAATGGTAAATACGGTTTTGTAGATAAAACAGGAAAGGAGATCATTCCCCTGAAATATGATTATGCCTTGCCTTTTAAGAATGGTAAAGCCCGGGTTGAACTGAGCGGGCGGGAATTTAACATTGACAAAACCGGTAAAGAAGTACAATAATAATCACCGTTTACAACAACATTTCCTGGCGAGCCAGACGAACCCTGTTACGGCAGGCATTTCTGTTTATTAAAAACAGGAATGCGTAGCTGTATTATTAAAAATTTCAAATAAAATATGTTATCATGAACCGACTGATCGTAATGGTTCTCATCTGTTTGATGGGCGCATATAGTGTCTGCTCAAAATAGTAATGAAGCAAAAAAATCTAAAACTGTAATACTGGACAAGCCATCGTTAAAATGGTCAATGCCCGACGAGGAGTATGGCTACGAAAGCCAAAACAGTTGAGAACAAAAAAGCAGCTTTTGAAAAGGATGGCCTGGCTACTGAATATTTATCAGATGGTAATACCGGAAGAAATCAATAAAATAACTTTTAAACATACAAACGTGAAAACAATAAATGCTGTTACCATATTGCTGGCTGTTTGTGTTACTTCTATAGTACAGGCGCAGGAACTGAACCTGTTTAAAGATGCAAACGGAAAGTACGGTTATAAAGATGCAGGTGGAAAAGTAATTGTTCCCGCTAAATATGATCTGGCAGGCGACTTCAGGGAAGAAAGAGCCGGCGTGAAATTGGATGGCAAGTGGGGATGCATTGACAGGAATGGTAATGAGATCGTTCCTTTAAAATATGACGCGTTAGCTGATTTTCGAGAAGGGTTGGCTGGTGTGCGGAAGGATGGGAAATATGGTTTTATAGATAAGACGGGCAAAGAAGTTATTGCTATACAGTATGAGAGTAATTATTCTTTCTCTGATGGACTGGCAAGTGTACAATTGAATGGTAAGTTCGGCTTTATTGATAGAACCGGTAAAGTAATCATTCCATTTACCTATGATGATGCCAGACCTTTTGAAGAATTTCATAATGGAAAAGACGCACATTATGCAAAAGTGAAACTGAATGGCAAGTTTGGCTATATAGACAGGGAGGGAAAGATATTTATACCCATTATTTATAGCAAAATACTTTCGTTTGTAAAAGGACTGGCAGTTGTACAACTGGATAAAAAATGGGGATGTCTTAATGAACATGGAAAAATAGATATTCCTGTCCGGTATGAGGCAATGAGCGGTTTTGAAAATGGTTTGTCAAAGGTAAAGCTGAACGGCAAATGGGGTTTTATAGATGTATCGGGTAAAGAGGTGATACCTATTAAATACGATGAAGCAGAAAACTTTCAGTCTGGTATAGCAAGGGTAAGCGTGGATGGCAAAACATTTTATATCAATGAAGCCGGGAAAGTATTAAGTGACAGCGAGGTACTGATGATCCTGAAAAACTGATTTCAGGAAATTTAGTCTGTATATCGCAGCGCTGATCATTAAAGCAGTATAATTACAATATACATTGAAGGGGGAGATGAATTATTCATCTCCCTTACTGTTTTGAATCCATCGCAATAGAAAAGCATGGTTTGCGGAATATTAATTAATTGTTTCCTGCTCTGGGATAAACATTTTTTTTCTAATACACCAAAGATGAATAGATTGAGTATAATATGGCTGATAGATTTGAGTTATTGAAATATAGAATTAATCAATAACGTTTATTGCTTCGAAGTCTTAATTTTATCATTCTGTACAGATCCCGGTGCAGGATTATTCACTCAATACCATAAATGTATTATGATGGAAAAAGACTCAAAAGACATCAGTAAATGCCCATTTCATAATGGAAGTATGAAGAACAATGTGGGTGGTGGCGGTACCAGGAATCGTGATTGGTGGCCCAACCAATTAAAGCTGAATATCCTGCGTCAGCACTCGTCTAAGTCGAACCCGCTTGACAAGGATTTTAATTATGCAGAAGCATTTAAAAGCCTGGACCTGGAAGCTGTAAAAAAAGACCTTCATGCGCTGATGACAGATTCGCAAAGCTGGTGGCCTGCAGACTTTGGTCATTACGGACCGCTGTTCATCCGTATGGCCTGGCACAGTGCCGGTACTTATCGTGTAGGTGATGGTCGTGGCGGAGCAGGCTCCGGGCAACAACGTTTTGCACCCCTGAATAGCTGGCCCGATAATGTGAGTCTTGATAAAGCCCGCAGGTTGTTGTGGCCTGTCAAACAGAAGTATGGCAATAAAATATCGTGGGCCGATCTGCTGATCCTGACCGGTAATATTGCTCTTGAATCAATGGGTTTTAAAACATTTGGTTTTGCCGGTGGACGTGCAGATGTGTGGGAGCCGGATGAAGACGTATACTGGGGTAATGAGACTACCTGGCTGGGCGGTGATCTGCGTTATGCCCATGGTTCTGCCGGTGTACAGGAAAATCATGGTGTATTGGTATCTGACGATAATGCGGATGGTGATATCCATTCCCGCAACCTGGAAAAACCACTGGCCGCTGTGCAGATGGGGTTGATCTACGTAAATCCGGAAGGACCAGATGGTAATCCTGATCCGATTGCTGCCGCTAAAGATATTCGCGACACTTTTGGTCGTATGGCCATGAACGATGAAGAAACCGTTGCCCTGATAGCGGGCGGACATAGTTTTGGTAAAACGCACGGTGCTGCGCCTGCCACCCATGTTGGTAAAGAACCGGAAGCTGCCGGACTGGAATTGCAGGGATTGGGATGGAGCAACAGTTATGGTTCCGGTAAAGGTGCTGATACCATTACCAGCGGACTGGAAGTAACATGGACCAAAACACCAACCCGGTGGAGCAATAACTTTTTTGAGAACCTGTTTGCTTTTGAATGGGAGCTTACCAAAAGTCCTGCCGGTGCGCACCAGTGGGTAGCTAAAAATGCAGACAACATTATACCGGATGCGTATGATGGTTCAAAAAAGCATTTGCCCACCATGCTTACTACCGATCTTTCTTTACGGTTTGACCCTGTGTATGAAAAGATATCCAGGCGGTTCCTGGAAAATCCTGATGCTTTTGCTGATGCTTTTGCACGGGCATGGTTTAAACTGACCCATCGCGATATGGGCCCCCGTGCGCGCTACCTGGGACCTGATGTACCGCAGGAAGTGTTGTTGTGGCAGGATCCTATTCCCGCAGTGGATCATGCATTGATTGATGAAAAAGATATTGCCGACCTGAAAGCAAAAATAACTGTATCTGGCCTGAGTGTATCAGAACTGGTTTCTACTGCATGGGCTTCTGCAGCTACTTTCCGCGGATCTGACAAACGTGGTGGTGCCAATGGTGCCCGTATTCGCCTGGCACCGCAGAAATTCTGGAATGTGAACAATCCTCCGCAATTGCAGAAAGTATTGGGTGTGTTAGAAGGCATTCAGTCTGCATTTAACGGCGCACAATCGGGTGGTAAAAAAGTGTCACTGGCAGACCTGATCGTACTGGCTGGTGCAGCCGGTGTTGAAAAAGCAGCTAAAGATGCCGGGCATACTATTACCGTTCCGTTTACACCCGGTCGCATGGATGCTTCGCAGGAACAGACAGATATTGAGTCTGTAGGTTTCCTGGAGCCCATAGCTGATGGTTTCCGGAACTATCGCAAACCGCAGATCAGGGTGTCTACCGAAGAATTACTGATAGATAAAGCGCATCTGCTGACGTTAACAGCACCTGAATTAACAGTACTGGTAGGAGGTATGCGTGTATTGAACACCAATTTTGATGGTTCAAAAGAAGGTGTGTTTACAACACGTGCCGGACAACTGACCAACGATTTTTTTGTTAACCTGCTGGACATGAATACTGCATGGAAGGCCGTAGGTGCAGATAACGAATTATACGAAGGCAGCGACCGTACTACCGGTAAAGTAAAATGGACTGCAACACGTGCAGACCTGGTATTTGGTTCCAATGCAGAACTGAGAGCCGTTGCCGAAGTATACGGAAGTGCCGATAGTCAGGATAAATTTGTGAAAGACTTCGTGGCAGCCTGGAATAAAGTGATGAACCTGGACAGATTTGATTTGGTCTGATTGGATATCACATGATTTATTATACATGCAAAGCCCCCGGTGAACGGGGGCTTTTTTGTGCAGGATAGTTTTTAATTTTAAGCTGAAAAGGGATTGGGTTAATATTTTATGAATGCTTTATAATGGCTAATCGCTAATTTTTTATTGTCACTTTTTTTGTTTCGCCAAAAAAGTAACCCAAAAAGGGCGACTGGAAACGATGTACAGCCCGTTTTCGGAAGAGCCGATCTTTAATATGCTGCAACAATGCCGGGAACGGCAAATACATGTTTATGCATTTTCAGGTTGATTGTGTTTTAAACTTATTAGTAAACACAACGCCGTTAAAAGTGTGGGTGCAGCAATTACAATAGGGGTGTAAATCTTGGATAGTTAAATCGGGATTTACTTTCTGAAGTATATTGTTTTCATCAACATATAGCCCTGACCAATAAGAAGACTCTTTTATTCTGATAGTAGCTTTTTTGTCTTCTTCTTTTAGTGCTACCATCCAGAATATAGGTTTTTCAGTATCTAACCTGTTAACGGCTTCTGAATATACCTCATTCCAGTTCTGGCCCACTTTAGACAAAAGGAACCTGAAGAGTGGAGTATAGTTTCTTCCCCTTTTTACATTTCCTTTCATGCCTTTACGAGCTACTTCGTCTAATTCTTCCTGGTGTGTTTGTTTGGTATGCCGGGAATGACAATAATCCCCGCCTTTATCTCCACGATAACCATGTACAGTCTTATTCTCTTTTCTATATAAGGGTTTTTTATTTTCTCCTGTGTATGCCATTGGCTTTTTTGATGAAATTTTCATTGACACGGTTGTTCTGAAAGGGATACCTGCTTCTGGATAGGCGCCGGTCTCTGGCCAGACATAACAAAAATAAGCATCATACTCTCAGCGAACCACGAAAGCCCCTGGCTGCATAATAGGATTCTGCACCATTGTGATATGTAAATACATGATCATAACGGCGATCGCAAAACAATGCGCCGCCAAGTTTCCGGATAGGAGCGGGGGTATCTATCCAACTGGAGGTTTTCAGATCGAATGTGCCCAATTGCTGCAGCGCACGGTATTCTTCTTCTGTTAGCAGGGTAATGCCCATGTCGGCAGCCATATTCACAGCACTATCGGCAGGTTTGTGTTCTTTCCTTTTTTCCAGTGCCTCATGGTCATAACAAATACTTCTGCGTTCTTTAGGACTTTCTGCACAGCAATCATAGAAAATATATTCGCCGGTTTTTGTATCATGACCAACAACATCAGGTTCACCACCGGTGTTTTCCATTTCATGAAGCGACCATAACTTATGCTCGCTGGCTTCCAGCTTTGCTGCCACTTTCAACCATTCAAGGTCTTTATGCCGTTTCATGTTCTTTTCAAAACGTGTCTTTAATGTACTAAGCAATGCTGAACGTTGTTCTGCTGATAATTTCTTTTTACTGCTGGTCATATTGCTGATGCTTTACAGGTAGTAAATGCAAATGAGACTATTGGAATTGGTTAACAGGTTGGGTGTGTTATCAGACCTGGGTATTGCATAATTGCCTGTTTTCGATATTGTTGTCCGGTGCCGGTATTTTTAATCGTTTAGTCCTTTTCCATCAAGAATCTGCGGTATACTCTTTTCTACCCTTTCCTCCCTGGTTTTAGCTTGTTTGGCCTGGGAGAAATATAATAAGTAAGCTCTTTGTCTGCCTGGTGTCAGTGCTTCAAAAGCTTTCTTCAAGGCCGGCTTTTTATCTAACCTGGTTTTAAATTCCTTCACCATTTCAAATTCTGAACTCTTTTTCAGTTTCACTTTCAATCCTGCCTTTTCCACTTCAATAGCTTCGTAAATATAGGCCTTAATGGTTTTAGCCAGTTTACTGATTTCCCGGGCATTGGTGAACCGAAGCTGGCGGGCAGCCTGCACATTCTTTGTTTGCCGGATCAATATTCCATCCGGATCATTCAGCAATACACCTTTAAAAAACAGCAATGCGCAATATTCTTTAAAGCCATGTATCAGTACAATATTGCTATCGCCATACATGTAACAGGGATTGCCCCATTTTAATGTTTCGGTAAGTCCGCAATCCAGAACAACCTTTCTTAGTTGTCCGTAAGCCTGCTGCCATTGTGAATCTTTGTCAAAAAAGAAATCAACCTCCGGGTTCATGATCTTCGTTTTAATGATTAACCAAAACAAGCTTTCTGTCTGCCGGTCTGAAATACCAGGATATTACTGTTAAAACGATCAATAAAACCGGGCCAAATGACTCTTTAGCCGGATCGCCCACTGCGGCATGCGAAATAACAGCGCCCGACATGGACAAGAAAAAGCCCGCATAGGCCCATTCTTTTACTACCGGAAATTTAGGAATAAGTACAGCAATAACACCCAGTAATTTCCAGGCACCCAGTATGGTGAGAAAGTAGAGTGGGTATCCCAGGTGTGTAAACAGTGCTGCTTCTTCTTTTACCCTGAGTAACTGTACAATGCCGGTAGACAACATTCCCAGTGAAAGCCAGGCGGTAGCGATCCAGTAGATGATCTTGTTTCTTTTTGTCATGGTATGTTATTTTAATTTGCTTACAATGTCCTGTATGCGGTTATGTGCCATATTGATGCCCTGGGCAAAAGGAAGTTTCAGCATCTGGTCTCTGTCTGCTATAGAACGGTATATAATATGCATACTCAGTTTACTGGTATCATCTGTCAGTTGCTCAAATTCCAGGAACTCCAGTTGAACCGGGAAAGGCGTGTTTTCCATTTCAAATGTGCGGGTGATCTTCCGGTGGGGGGTGAACTCATGAATGGTGCCGTTGAACCTGTGTTTGTTGCCTTTGGGATCAGTGGTTTCAAACTGGTAACTTCCGTGCTGTTTGTTCTCAAGCTTCAGTACGTTGGTTCCCATCCATTGTTCAACAATGTCGGCCTCTGTATATGCTTTGAAAAGTAATTCCAGTGGCAGATCAAATTCCCTTGTTATCAGGATCTCCTGTTTACCCTCTTCTGCATGCAGTGTTGTTTTTCTTTGCATATGGCACTGTTATTTTGATTTGTATTTTTTCATTACAGCTTCCAGTTTGTTAAATCTGTCTTCCCACATATTGCGGAATGGCTCAATGAAGTCTGCTATTTCTTTCATCTTTTTAGCATTGAAGTGATAATAGATCTCGCGGCCGTTCTGCTGCTGTTGTAACAGTTCGCATTCGGTAAGTATCTGTATATGTTTAGAGATCGTTTGCCGGGACGAATCAAAATTATCGGCTATTGCACCGGGTGTCATGGCCTGTAACGCCACCAATGTAAGAATGGCTCTCCGTGTAGGGTCGGCAATGGCCTGGAACACGTCTCTCCTTAATTCCATTTTATGCAGTTATTTGACTGCAAATATATGTGCAGCTATTTAACTGCGCAAATTTTTTTTGGAATTATCAATGAAGTTATTGCAGGGGATGACAACCTTTTGCAGTGCGTAATAGTTATCTGGCTGGTAAATATTGCTTGATGGAGATCGCTTAGTATATTCCTCTTGCCTTTAAAATAGTCTGTTGTTTAAGTTTGAAAAGGTCATCCACATAGTTGCCGTAGATGGCAATGGATTTACCGTCTTTGATTTCATAATAAGGTGCCGGATATATTGTTTGTACCTGTTTACTGGTTAACCCGTTTACGGGAAATGAAACTTGGTTTGTAAAAGGGATCTTTTCCGGCTTCACTGTTATGCTGCCTTTATACGGATGATTGTAGTCTCCGGCAGGATAGGGGCTCGCCCACCTGCCGCTGCGGGTGATATACAGATCAAAATACTGGTATTTTTCATGATATAGTTTCCCGTTGTAATAAGAAAGAAATAACAGCACCGTAGGAAATTTTGAAAATGCCGGTATGCCGTAGTGGTCAAATACAGTAAACACAATGGTATCCCATTGATAAATTCCATGCACCAGTTGCAGGACCTTATACTTCGCAATATACTTGTTGTCCATAATTACGGGGAACTGTTTGCGGTAGGTAGTGTCTTTGCCCTTGATAATGGTGTCAACAGTGGATTCTATTGGAGTGTAGGTGAGTGATATCTTTTCCCCGATAAAAACGACCAGGCTGTCTTGCCCGGTTTGTCCGAAAGCTGAGCATAATGAAAATATCACTAATAAGAAGGATAAGGCGATTGTCTTCATAAAAAGATAGTTTATGGTCAGTACTAACTATGCTATTTCTATGAAAGATACAGTGATGCAGGGATTTACATAAAAAATGGGGATTTTGTTGAAAAATAGGTTGGTTGATAAGGTTAGGACGCGGAATCAGGAATCTGGTATCCGGTGGGTCGCCAGGCATTGTGCACGTTTCATATTTGACATTTCACGCTTCAAATGAATACTTTGCCATGCTCCAGAATGCATCCAGTGCCATGATCCTGGGTTTGAGGAATGAAATAATGGTTGCCCAATCGGATTGATTATGAATATTGACCCCTTTAAGTGTTTTGCTGATAGAAACGGTCTTTTTGCCGGTTGTCTGGATGTTTGTCTGTTGCCATATCCAGTCAGTTTCTTCCAGCGATTCCTGCAGCATGCTTTTTAACTGTACAAAGGTATCATAGTGCAACTGCTGTACGGCAGCACTGCTGTGTGACAACAAGATCATAATCACTGCATGATCACGGTCTGCATCCATTTTAAAGCTGATGCCACTGATGCCGGTTTTGTAGTTGATCCAGTTTACGGGTGAGCCCTCCACAGACAATACCGGTTGCATATACCTGCCAAATGTTGTCCAGAAGGCTTGTTTTTGCCTGGAAATCTCTTCTCTCGTATACATATCGGTTCTTAAAACAGCAAGATACTATCAATTATACTGCAAAGAACAGACGGGTGCGGTGATACACAGAAGATATTATCAGGACTGCTGAATAAAGCAGTGTGTTACCAGTTTGTCCACATGTGCAACAATAGCCCCGGTAACCGTTAACTTTGTAGTGTTCTGTTATGCCTTTGCAAATGAAGGCTACACCTAAAAGAATCACCAGTTATGACACTGAAAGAAGCATTGGCCCAGCTTAAATCACTAAGTAACGAAAAAATGATTGCGCTCAATATTAAAAACGGAGCCGGTAAAAATAACCAGTTTGGTGTTAAGATGGGCGATATCCGGAACGTAGCGCAAAAGATAAAGACCGATCATAAACTGGCTTTGGAATTGTGGAATACCAAAAATATTGATGCACAATTGCTGGCTACCCTTATTATAAAGCCAAAAGAACTATCAGCCAGCGAGCTGGATGAAATGGTAAGGTCTATTGATCTTCCACAGGTAGCGGATTGGTTTAACAGCTATGTATTGAAAGAACATCCCGGAAAAGAATCACTCCGCGAAGGGTGGCTGGATACTGATAATGTGTGGGCAGCCAGGGCAGGGTGGAGCTTAACTGCCGGAAGAATAGCAAGAGAACCCGAAGGGCTGGATCTGAATAAAATATTAGATCGTATAGAAACTGAAATGCCTGGTGCTGCACCTGAGGTGCAATGGACCATGAACTCCGCGTTAGCACAGATCGGTATCAACTTTCCGAAACATCGCAAACGTGCTATTGCTATTGGTGAAAAACTGGGTATCTACCGCAATTATCCTGTTTCCAAAGGCTGTACTTCTCCTTTTGCACCTATATGGATCAACGAGATGGTGAAAAGACAGGAAGCCGGCAAATGATAATGATTTCATTTACCAGTTAAAGGCTTTTTGTCATTGGATCTTTAATATTGAAGAACACTGTATAAGATTTTATGGTATGAGAAAAGTGATCCTGGATCTGGCTGTAACACTGGATGGTTTTATAGAAGGCACTAATGGAGAAATTGACTGGTGCATCCTGGATGATGATATGAACTTTGATGAGTTTTTAGCCGGTATTGACACTATATTTTACGGCAGGGTCAGTTATGATGCCTGGGGGAATTTTCAACCGGATGCAAATGCCGGTGCCGCGGAACAGAATCTGTGGAAGGCTGTGCATGCAAAGCATAAGTTTGTTTTTTCCAGCCAGAACAGGCAAGATGAAAATGCCACGTTTATCAATACCGATATTGCCGGTAAAGTAGCTGAGATCAAAGCTCAGGAAGGGAAAGATATCTGGTTGTATGGCGGAGCCGGTCTGATCAGAACGTTTATCAATGCCGGTCTTATTGACATATACAGGTTATCTGTACACCCGGTGGCATTGGGAACAGGTAAGCCATTGTTTAAAAAACTGCAACAACGATTGAAACTAAACCTGGTCAAAACAAATGTTTTCAGATCGGGTGTAGTACAGCTCATTTATGAGCCTGCAAAATAAAAAGTAATAGATTTATAAGGGTTTTTATAAATAGAAAACAGATTCGTAGACACGAACCTGTTTTTCTTTCCAGGGCTATGTTTAATAAAACTACTTATGTAAAACGATTTCCGGATAATACAACCTGGCAGGAAACCGTGCTTTTTCAGATAGTGTTAAGAATGTCTATTGAAAGACCGGTCAGAACAGCTAATACTGTAAATGATATTATTCCCAGCAGGTATGCTATAAATGCAAGCAAATAGCTGAGCCCTTTTTTTCCATCCAGGAACTGCCCGATTGCCCATAGACAATAGATGAACGTAAGTGTACCGCCCACCAGTTGCAGGTTAATGCCGCTTATTCCCTGTACCAGGGTAAATATTGCAAGCAGCAGCATACCTGCCCCCATTACGAAACACAGCATGATCAATATTTCAAAGAAATTGTAGCTGCTTTTTTTGCATATTAATTTCAGCCACCCACCGATGATAACTCCCATAATGATATTGGAATATCCGTAGTGACCTTCAATCCATGCCATGATAGCTACCATAGCTGAATGAGCAGCTTTTTCCGGTATTGTATTCGTTCTTTCAAGATGAAAGAAATGGGCAATGGTGGTATAGATCAGCGAAGTGATGATAAGAAAAATGATCGGCTTAACAAGCCTGCTCCTGTCTTCGGTAAGAAATGTCCTGATGCTTTGTCCGGGCCGCAGCAATAGCTCTTTGACAGTGTACAGGATACCTTTTTCAAAATGCAGTATATGTTGTATTTCATGTACGATATAATGCGAGTCAACTCTTGTCAGATCAACCGGCACGCCGCAATTGCCGCAGTACTTCTCACTGATATTCTGGTTACAATTTCTACAATTCATTGCTTTGATTATTAACGTGTGCCTGAAGAACGGGATTTTAATTCAGTCCTGATGACCTTCAGATTTGCTGCCATTGACGCAAAAATGACTGGCATCATCAGTACCGGGATAAAAAAGATGAATTTTGCCTTCAGAAAGAAAAGAATGATAACAGCGGTGCCCCCCAATGCTGAAAAAATGATTAATAGTTTTTTAAGTGTCGCCTCAGTCTGGCGTAGTTTTTCAGTACTGGCACTTAATAATTTCATGATACAGTCCGGTTTCTGGCAAAAGTCAAGACAAAAAATCTGTTAAACCCTACACTTGAGTGTAAATTTGCAGCCAGTTAAATGCTTTTTATGAAAAATAATTCCAGTTCAGGTCTGTTGACAAAGAACAGGCTAGGAGAAGTGCCGGATGCTGAGCAGCATTACCTGGAAGTGGTAAAAGCCTTTGCGCGCCTGACATACGAAAGTGTGTACCTGATCGATTATACCAATATGTCGTTTGAATATGTATCGGAGAACCCGTTATTTCTATGCGGTCATTCGGCTGAAGAAGTGCTGCAACTGGGCTATGAGTTCTATTTCCGGAATGTTCCTGAAAAAGACCTGGCGCTACTGACGCTGGTCAACGAGGTGGGGTTTGATTTTTATGCGCAGCTACTCCCAGCGGAAAGAAAACTTTACAGTATCACTTATGACTTTCACCTGGTCAGTAAAGAAGGCAGGTATATCCTGATCAATCATAAACTAACACCGCTTTTTCTTACCCCCGATGGCAAAATGTGGAAGGCCATGTGCCTGGTATCGCTGTCTCCTCACCAGGAGGCTGGTAACGCCCGTATTTATAAACAGGGGTCTGGTGAGATGTGGGAGCTGATTGCTGATAAGAAAATATGGCGTAAAACGGAAAAGCCTGTACTCACCGAAAGAGAAACAGAAGTGCTGCGCCTGCACGCCCAGGGACTTACCATTCAGCAAATTGCTGACAAGCTTTTTGTGGTACCTGATACCGTTAAATACTACCGCAGAAAGATCTTTGAACGCCTGGAGGTAAGTAGTATAGTGGAAGCATTGTCGTATGCTGTGAGCAGTAAGCTGATTTAATAATATACATCTATGGTATAATACTTGTGAAAAGATATGTTGCAAAAATCGTAAGCAGTACAATGCCATAAAGTATATTGGTTCTGCCTGTTACCAGTGATAGCATAACGATAAATACCGAAAGCATCAGCAGTACTATCGAGGAAGTACTTATGCCTAGTAGTACCGTAGAGCCGCTGAACAATGAGTATACAGATACAGCCGGAATGGTGAGGCCGGTGCTGGCCAGTGCAGACCCCAGCGCCAGGTTCATACTGGTCTGTAACCTGTTCTTTCTTGCAGCCTGTATTGCCGCAATTCCTTCAGGCAGCAATATGATCATGGCGATAATAACACCTACCAGCGATTGGGGGGCGCCCATTTTGTCAACTCCCGTTTCTATGGCAGGCGAAAGCGATTTTGCCAGTAAAACCACTGCTCCCAGGCAACCCAGTAATAACAACAGGCTTAAAAGCGCTGTTTTACCGGACGGTGGTTCTGCGTGATGATCTTCATTACTTTCCCCGGCAGGCAGAAAATAATCGCGGTGGCGTACAGATTGTACAAATACAAATGCCACATAAATAACAATACATACCACCGCTACAAATGTGAGCTGAGCCTTGTTGTATTCCGGGCCATTAATGCTGGTGGTAAAGTTGGGTAAGACCAGTGTTAGTATCAGGATAGATATAAGCGCTACCAGGGCAGAAGTAGCAGAGTGTTTGGTGATCTCCTGTTCATGAAATTTCAGTCCTCCTACTAATATGGATAGGCCGATGATACCATTCAGGATGATCATATTGGCTGCCAAAATGGTGTCTCTTGCAAGGGTAAGACTTTGTTCTCCACCGGAAGACATCAGTGAAACGATCAGTGACAGTTCAATGATCGTAACAGCAAGTGCCAGGATCAGCGTTCCAAAAGGTTCTCCTACTTTATGAGCAATGATCTCTGCAAGATGCACAGAGGCCATTACAGATGCTATCAGCACTACTGACAGGAGAATGATAACCGGCATGCCGGCATTGGCAGGACCAAACACAATTGCCAGCCACCCCAGTACAGGTGTGACAATAAGCCATAAAGGAATAGATAATTGTAACTTCATAAATTTAAATATAAGATTCCTGGCTACTGATGCCTGAATATTGAAATTAAAAAGGCTTTAAAAGATATTTGTTTTGAAGTGTACCCAGGCTGAATTGTTTACTTGTTGATCTGAAACTTTTATCTCAATCCCCACACATTAGTCGTGAACTGCCTTTTTATTGACGTAATTGCCCCTGAAGAAAAAGAGAGATCCGTTTTAACTTTGTTCAATCATTAACCTGAAAGTAAACAAATATGGGCAGTATTAACAATACTATAGCAAAACTTGAACTGGCCCAGATCGGTTGGGTGGTTCCGGATATTCATACCGCTGTAAAATTTCTTTCAAATGCCCTGGGCATTGCTGGCTTTCCTGCACCGGAACATGTACGTGCACAGGATCTCAATATGTCTTATTATGGTAAGGTTGTGGCCGGGGAATGGTTAACCGCTCAAACCTATAATGGCGGTACTTTTATTGAACTTGTGCAGCCGCTTTCCGGTCAGAGTATGTTCCATGACTATCTCGCTCAGTATCCCGCCGGTGGAACACAACATCTTGCTTTCCGTTTACCGGTAAGTGATTTTGAACGGATCACTGATGAACTGCGTGAGCAGGGGTATGTAGTTGTCAGTGAAGTGGATCATCCCATTGCCCGGATGGCTTTTTTTGATACCTATAAAACACTGGGTGTTGTTACCGAAATTATGGGTATTACACCTGAAGGGTGGAGTGCTATTGAACAAATGAAGTAGGCGAGGTGAGCACATAAAAGTGTAATGGATAACGATCGATATACAAGGTAAGTGGAGCAGCAACCACTTTAAAAACGGGCGAAACCGAAAAGCCATACGAGTAGGGATCAAAAACATATTTTATGTCAGGCAATGCTGTTTCACTACACAGAGTTCTTAAAGCTTCCCCGGAAAAAGTATACCGAGCTTTTACCGATGCTACTGCAATTGCATCATGGTTACCTCCTTATGGATTTCTCTGCACCGTTCACCAGATGCAGGTAGAAGTAGGAGGTGTTTATAAAATGTCATTTCAGAACTTTTCTACCGGCAACAGCCATTCATTCGGGGGAACATACCTTGAACTAAAACCCGGTGAGTTATTGAAATACAGTGATAAGTTTGACGATCCCAATCTGCCCGGAGAAATGACTACCACTGTCTGGCTCCGGAAAACGATTGTGGGTACTGAGTTAAAAGTTACACAGGAAGGTATTCCTTCTATGATACCTGTGGAAATGTGCTACCTGGGCTGGCAGGAATCATTGGAAAAACTGGCTAAGCTGGTAGAGCCGGAAATACCAGATGCTTAATGATTGGATGTCTAAGGAGAAAAGCCGCATAGATCGTCAGGGTCTATGCGGCTTTTTATTTCTGTACTCTTGCGTTTATTTTTCAACGCAAGTAAAAATTATTCCGAACGAAGACTTTTAACCGGGTTCGCTATTGCTGTATTTATTGCCTGGAAGCTTACCGTTACCAGCGCAATGAATAAAGCAGTGCCCCCTGCCAGTATAAACATCCAGTATTGTATCGTTGTACGGTATGCATAATTCTGTAACCAATTGTGCATGAACCACCATACAATAGGAGAAACAATGATGCACGAGATCGCAACAAGTTGTAAAAATTCTCTAGCCAGGAGGTCTCCATCGGCGATAAAAAACTCCCGGTGGGTAAAGTATATCGTAATAACATGCTGAAAGCACTGCACCGATAAAGGTCAGCAATAAAATGCCGGGTATTTCTCATTTAAAGTTGCAGGATCTTTTCTGACAACGCGATCAATTCATTTTGTGTATTCTGGCCTGCTTCATTTGAAAGTAAGACAACGCCTGTATTCAAATCGGGATAAAATACCATGTAACTGCTGAATCCCAAACTACCGCCTGTATGAGAGATGCTCCTGTTGCCGTTGGCCGTTTTACGTACTTTCCAGTTAAGGGCAATGGCACCATCTTCTGCCTTTCCAAAAGTTGGCTGATGACTTAATTTTACTACGGGATTTGCTTCATTCAACTGAAAGGCCATGTACTTTAACATGTCTGAGGCAGAGGAGGCGATACTTGCAGCCACTTTTAGATCTTCCCAATTAGTAACCGGCATTAACCGTCCGCTGCCGTCATAACCTTTTGCCATGAGGGCAGGTTGTTTTCCTGGTTTGATCAGGAATGTATTTTTCATTTTGAGCGGATCGGTAAAATGTATTTTTAAGAGATTGTCATAAGTATTGTTATAAACGCCTTCCATGAAAAAACCGAGCAATTGAGCAGCCGTGTTACAATGACGTGCAACGGTACCTGGTGACACATTTAGTTTTACATCATGCAGGTCGTGATAAAAATCCTGCCTGCTGTATTTTTGGTGAACCGAATCCAAAATACGGGGGATGGAGGCGGGGTCTGCATTTGCAAAAATGTCCTTATCAGGCATCCAGTTAGGCAATCCGGAGGTGAGATTCACTAAATTAAGCAGGGTAACAGGCTTTCCATTGTAATTCAGGTTAGGATAATCCTCTTTCAGGTATTTGCGTATATCATCATTTAGATCAACCTTTTTGTCGAGCACAGCTTTGGCAAGCAGCGTAGCCCCAAAGGTTTTTGTAATGGATGCCAGTTCATAAACTGTATTGCCAGTTGGCAATTCGGCCTTCTCTCTTTGTGTGGAACCATAATTATAGATATATGGCTCTCCATTTTTTATGATCCCTATTGAAATGCCCACCCTGGAGCCGCTTTTCATAAATACAGAAACGGATTGATCTACCAGTGAATCCAGGTATGTTTTTAATTTATTGTCGGAGGCTATTTTTACCGGGTCGGTTTGTGCAACGCATACACTGGTACATGCTACAAACGCTAAAAAGAAGGGTGCCTTTTTCATATGTTTTTGGTTTGTCTTTAATAAGACGAAGAAATATTTTAAAGGTTACACTTTGTCCATAATAAGATGACTGATAGTTCAAAGATTAAAAATACGCTATGGAAGGGCATAGACAATCCAACATAAGCTGGAAAAGAGAAGATAAAAAAAGGGACAAGCTAGGTTTATCTAACTTGTCCCTTTTGGTGAACTCACTGGTACAAAACTCGAACTCTTTATTGGAAGATTTGAGGCGTTTAAGCCAGTTAAAAGACATTCAAAATCAAACAGATATAGTTTCCCCAAAGATTGATAAACCTAATTATGTTGCTTCCCAATTATTAAAAAAAGTACCAAAACTTAAAAGATAAAGATAAAAAATTTCACCTGACTTCGGTATATCTCATGGGACAAACTCATAAGTAAGGCTAAAATTTGTATTTGGACAAATACAGCCTGATTTAAAAACAGTAACTATGAAACATCCCTTGCAAACCATAGTCGCCGAAATTCAGAAGCAGGAAAAGAAACTATCTGCCGAAGCACCCAGCTTCATTGATGAGGCTTATAAAATGACGAGTTATCTCCAGGAATTACTACACTCCGTCAAAGAAGATATATTGAAAGAGGGGTTTTCCAGTAAAGACGAAGAAATCCGTTTTTTCAAACTGGTTAAACCGAATATTCTCGGAAAACTGATTTACTATAACAAAGTATATCGGATTGAAACGGCCTGTCCCGCAGCAAACGGAAAATTACACCAATGCTATTTCGCTTTACAGTTACGGGAACTAAAGCAGGAATACAAAGAGCATATCTGCAATTCCGAATTTTACAGGTATTATCGCTCCGGCAGAACTGACCGTGACGAAAATTATTACACGTTGGGGAACATCAACTATTATGATGGGTTGAACAGCTTCGTATTTGAAATTGACCCTAAATTCTCTACCTACTTTGATTATAAAGTGGCAAAAATTATAGCCAACGAACTTATTTATAACTACCTCACCACAAAACTAAGTCCTGAACAAAATCCAGATGTTTTATTGCAGGATAGTGATGCAAAGGATATTTTTTGGACACAAACAAAGAATGCGCTTATTGAATTGATTTACGCCCTCCATGCTGCCGATGCTATTTCTCACGGGAAATTGGGCATACGCAAAATCAGTATGGTGTTCCAAATCCTGTTCCGTGTTTCACTAAATGATATACACCATTCGTTCCACCGTATGAAAACCCGTGCAGGTTCAAGAACTGCATTTTTAGACCAACTCAAAATATCCCTTGAAGAATATATGGATAAAGACCTTTAGCCGTATCAGCACTTTAATGTAAAAGCAGTACCTCCCAAACGTACTGCTTTTTCTTTGCCCATATATGCCCATTGGCAAATGCCGATAAGACACTATCGTATAACCTTCCAAATACTTTAAAATCCTTACGGGACAACGGTTTCATCAATTGCAAAAAAAATGAAAAAACCGTTAAACCAATGGGTAGGGCTTGGCAGACAGCCCCAGCCAAACGCTTCAATTTTGTACAGTGAATATTAATAGATGTACAATGATTAAACGTGTCGCTTATGAACATAGATAGAATGGAATTTATTTCATGGATGGAACGGATAATGGAGCGTTTCGACATTTTGAAAGAACATATCGTAGATATACAGAAACAGCGCAATAGCATAGACGGCGAAGAATTACTGGATAATCAAGACCTGCTCCAAATGCTCAAAATCAGCCACCGTTCTCTGCAACGATACCGTTCCTCCGGTAAACTCCCATATTATACCATCAGTGGCAAACTGTATTATAAGCTATCGGATGTACACCAGTTTGTCAGGGAAAGTTTCAACGTTCCATTGCAGCGCACAAAGGACAACGGGTGACAAACAGTGCCAGCCAAAGACGGGTACGGCGTAGCCGTACCTGCTTCATTTACTTTCGGAAGTAACAATTTAAAATTATAGCATCATGAGTGAACAGACAATTGAAAGTCCACAACAGTATCCCGAACAGCTCTCGGATATTTTACTGGTGATGGATAAAGAAAAAAAGAAAATCCAAGCCGTAACAGGCATTGATGAAAATGGCAATTTGAAAACCGTGGATGCGGATAAAAAGAACCAAAGCCAGTTTATGCGGGTGGATAAGAGCGGGGATGTTTTTTCCAATTTCTTCTCCAACTTTTGGCGACAGCTTAAAGACCCCACTCATTTTTCTTTCTTCAAAGTTCCGGCAGGAGAAGCCGATGAAACAGCCAAAGCATTACAGCAACAAATTGATACCCCTACCAAAGAGGGCGAGGCTGTCATCTCAAAGCATGAGGTGAAAGAACCAAAGGAACAGCAACAGCAACAAGAAAATAAAAAAGATATGGAAACAACACAGGCAAAACCGGAAGCAAGCGAGTACCGCTATAAGCCGGAACAGATTGATTGGGAAACCATGAACAATATCGGGTTGAGTAAAGAGCGGTTGGAAAAAGAGGGCGTACTCGATACCCTGTTAAGAGGTTATAAGACCAATATGCTGATACCTATAAGTATCAACCTCGGCAGTGCCGTTACCCGTATGGATGCAAGGCTTTCATTGCAGCCAGGTGAGAACGGAAATGTAGTCGTAGCAATTCACGGTGTCCGCCAAAAGCCGAACTTAAACATTGCTTTCTTCGGGCATGAGTTTACCAAAGAGGATAAAGATAATTTGTTCAAAAGCGGGAACATGGGACGTGTGGTAGAACTGACCAATCCGAAGACTGGAGAAAAAATACCGTCCATTATCAGCATTGACAGGCTGACCAACGAAGTAATCGCCTTGCGGCAGGAATGGATGAAAATACCCGATGAAATTAAGGGTGTAAAGCTGAACGATGAACAAAAACAGACTTTACGGGAGGGCAAGCCGCTCTATTTGGAGGGGTTGGATTTAAAGAACACGCAAAACAAAAGTGCTTATGTACAATTCAACGCTGACAGAATGTATGTAGAGTTCTTATTTGGGGATAGAGCGCCGAAACAATTACAAGTGCAGGGCAACGAGCCGCTAAAAACATTCCGTGGCAAAGAGTTCTCCGATGAGCAGTACCAAAAATTAACGGAGGGTAAAACAATTTATGTTACGGATTTCAAAGACGGAAAAGGACAGCCCTATAAGGGTTACGTTACGCTGAATGCAGAAACCGGGAAGTTTGCTTTTGACTTTAAAAACCCTGACGACCTGAAAAACAAAGTACAACCCGCCGAAGCGAATAAAACACAGGTTGCGGTGAACTCCGATGGAAAAACCAACGAGGCGACCAAAAACATCAAAGAACCTTTGAAGACAGAACAGCAAGCCCCGAAAGACCAAAAGCAGCAGCAAAAACCGAAAGCCCCGGCTAAGTCCAAAGAGATGAAAAGATAATCGCTAAAAGGAAAGAAATTATGAAAGCAGTTATTGCAGAAAAACCAAGCGTAGCCAGAGAGATAGCCGCCCTGTTGGGAGCCACCGAAAGACGGGATGGCTACCTGACAGGCAACGGCTATCAGGTTACGTGGGCATTGGGGCATTTGGTAGGACTGGCGATGCCGGAAGACTATGGGTTATCGGGTTTCCAAAAAGAAGCCCTACCCATTCTGCCAAACCCTTTTTTGCTGACGGTACGAAAAGTAAAAAAAGATAAAATCTATGTTCCCGATAGTGGTGCAGTAAAACAGTTGAAAATTATTGAACAGGTGGTTAGCCATTGCGATAGCATTATCGTGGCTACCGATGCCGGACGTGAGGGCGAGCTTATCTTTAGATACATTTATGAATACCTGAAATGTCGCAAGCCCTTTCAACGTTTATGGATAAGTTCACTTACAGAGAAAGCGATTAAGCAAGGTCTTGACAACCTGAAACCCGGAACCAATTTTGACGGGCTATATCAGGCTGGGCAAGGCCGCAGCCGGGCTGACTGGTTGGTGGGCATCAATGCTTCGCAAGCATTGAGCATTGCCGCAGGACGTGGCGTGTATTCGCTCGGTCGGGTACAAACACCAACGCTTGCGCTTATCTGCAAACGGTATTTGGAAAACAAAAACTTTACGGTCAAAAAATACTATCAAATCGAACTGGAACACCGTAAAGAGTTTATGGACTTTAAGAGCCTTTCCAAAATCAAATGGGAAGATAAAAAGCTGGCTGACGATACGCTTAAATCAGTGCAACGTACCGGAACAGCAACCGTTACGGCAGTTGAAACCAAAACGGTTGCGGAGCAGCCGCCTTTGCTGTTTGACCTTACAGGCTTGCAGAAAGAAGCCAATAAAAAATTGGGACTATCTGCCGAAGAAACCCTGAACATTGCACAAAGCCTGTATGAAAAGAAATTTATTACTTACCCACGAACAGGCAGCAAATACCTACCGGAAGATATGTGGGCAGAAATCCCTGCACTGGTAAGGGCATTGGATGCAAAGCCATCCTGCAAGGAAGCTGCCGGAAAGGTAAAATGGGGACGTTTTAACAAGCGGATTGTGAACGATGTAAAAGTAACAGACCATCACGGGTTGCTCATCACTGAAAAAGCCCCGTCTGCTTTGTCGGCAAAAGAAGATGCGATTTATGATATGGTTGCCCAGCGACTGCTTGAAGCCATATCTCATAACTGTTCCAAAGAAATAACCGACATCACCTTACAGGCATTGCACTATGATTTTGTGCTGAAAGGAAACAAAATTTTAGAAGCTGGTTGGCGTAGCATCAGGGGCAATTTCACCGATGAAGACAGTGAGCCAATACAGGATTTGCCGGAATTAAAAGTTGGCGATGAACTGAAAATAAAAGAAGCCTCCGTACTGGAAAAGAAAACCAAACCGCCCGTGCTTTATACAGAAGCGGGCTTGTTGTCCGCTATGGAAAATGCCGGAAAGGAAATAGAGAACGAAGATGAGCGGAAAGCTCTACAAGGCATTGGCATTGGTACACCCGCTACAAGGGCTTCAATCATCGAAACACTTTTTAAAAGGGATTATATCCAGCGTGAAAAAAAATCCCTTAGCCCTACCGAAAAGGGACTTGGGGTGTATCAATCGGTAAAAGATAAAAGGATTGCCGATGTAGCCATGACAGCCGAATGGGAAATGGTATTGCAGAAAATCGAAAACAACGAAGCGGATGCAACGGCTTTTCATAAAAATATGGAAGCCTATGCGACATCCATTACACAGGAACTTTTGCAAATGTTCATTGCGAAAGAAAAACAACCCGAACTGACCTGCCCCAAATGTAAAAGCCATCAGCTTTTTATTTGGGATAAAGTGGCAAAATGCCCCGATGAGGCTTGCAACTGGCTTCTGTTCCGTAATGTGTGCGGTGTACAGTTGAGCATAGCAGAAGTTGAAAACCTTGTGCGCAAAAACAAAACATCACTTATCAAAGGCATGAAAAGCAAAGCAGGCAAAAAGTTTGATGCCTATATCATGATGAAAGAAAATGGCGAAACCGCTTTTGAATTTGAGAACACTCCATACAAAAAGAAATGAACCAAAATACTATCATAGGCCAAAAGGAAATAGAACCCCTTATCTATACGGTACGGGGCAAACAGGTGATGTTGGACAGCGACCTTGCGACCTTGTACCAGGTTGAAACAAAAAACCTTAATAAAGCCGTAAAAAGAAACACAGAGCGGTTTCCCGATACTTTCTGCTTTCAATTAACAGAAGAAGAAGCTGAAAACTTGAGGTTCCAAATTGGAACCTCAAGTTTAAACTATGGCGGAAGACGTTATCTGCCCTATGTTTTTTGCGAACAGGGCGTGGCGATGTTGTCTGCCATATTGCGCAGCGATATAGCGGTAAAAGTCAGCATTGAGATTATGAACGCTTTTGTAGAAATGCGCAAATTGTTAATCGGTAATGCGGCACTATTCTCCCGGATGGATAAAGTCGAACTTAAACAGATAGAGGCGGACGGAAAATTTGAAGAAATATTCAGGGCTTTGGAGGGTGGTAAACTGCACAGTGAAAAAGGTATTTTTTATGACGGGCAAATATTCGATGCCTACACCTTTGTTTCTGATATTATCCGAAGCGCACAAAGGTCTATTATCCTTATTGACAATTATGTGGATGATACGGTGCTTACGCTGCTCGGTAAGCGTGGGCAGTCCGTATCTGCCACTATTTACACCAAAAATATCAGCAATCAATTGCAACTGGATGTACAACGGTACAACAGCCAATACCCCGCAATCAATATTCACACTTTTGCCCATGCACATGACCGTTTTCTTATCATTGACAGTACGGAACTTTACCATGTCGGAGCATCGCTGAAAGATTTGGGTAAGAAATGGTTTGCCTTTTCCAAAATGAATGCAGAAGTTGGTAAGATGCTCAATTTCCTGAATGGTATTTAGCGTGAGTGGATAGAAGCGGCATCCTTTTGCGGATCTGCAAGTCCGCAAAAGATATAGCGGATAGCCCGACCCGCCTGTTTAATCCCTCGCCGCTGTGTGGCGGCAAAACAGGTGGTGGCACGCCCAAATTCTACCTCTCGTCCTGTTCATCCATTTTCCTTAAAAGGCCATCCCGAAGTTCATCAAGAAATTTTGTACGGTTAATTTTTCGGGTTCTTAACTCCAAAAACGTTTGATAAAAATTCCCTAAGTCAATATTAAAGGTGTTTTCAAAATATTGTGCTGTTAGTCTTATATCGCTATTGCCGTTATCGAAAACGCCTTGACAATTCAGTGCGTAAATTAGCTCTATCATGGCGGTTTTACTTCCCGTCCAATTCAGCTTTTGTGTGGCTACTGATTTACTGTCCTGGGTTTTGCTGTACAGTTGGTCTTCGATATACACCTGTATCAAGTCATTGGCAATTATCTTGGCAACCTTATAATCATGCGAGGTGGAAAAAGTCTGGTCAGATTGGAAATAGTAAGTGTCCAGCCATAATTTAATATCATGCTTGCCTCGTAAAAACAAATTTTCATCAAGGAAAGAATTATTGCTACGATAATATTTATAGAAATCAAGGTTGTTGTCAAAGAATCTCTTTAGTTTTTTCAATTCTTTATTAAGATATTTTCTTATTGACTTTGTCCCATAGGGTTTTCTTGCTTCTATTTTGTAAATAGCATTGTAGTAGATGAGCTTTGCAACAATAGCTGGTTTTTGATATTTGAAAAAACGGATTTCTTCATCTGTGTTCTTAAATCCCCTTTTCAATATATACTCTTTTACTTCCGACAGACATTTGAGAATAAGATGTATCACGGCTTCTATCTGTTGTATAGAGCAATCGGTTTCAATCTCCAACTCATTGATTGAAAGTTCTAATTTGTATAGCGTTTCATTATAGAATTTTTCCATTAGATTACTTTGAAAACTCCTGTATTAATTGCTCTGCTGTATCCCCGATTTATTCAGCCAGCATCTTGACGGGAGCGAAATAGTTAAAAGTCATTTATTCTAAATTGTAACTGCCTCTTATATATCCTGATATATTATACGGCATTAATTATACATCCTTAAAACCAGTCACCACCTCCTTGTATCTTTATCCTGTTTCCGGTAATTTTACTCTATATAAAATCGTCAGAATATGAGCTTCTTCAATGCAAAAACCACTTGGGCAAATAAAGAGTTTATCCCGTTTAAACTTTGTATTGCCAGTATCTATATAATTGCAGGCAGTTACTTTCACAGTTTCTTTGAAAATTGTTATGTACCACTTTTTATTTTGTTTGCTGTTACTACTGTTTGGACAGTTGCGCTATGGCTAAAGAAAATGAAAAGCAAGAACTAACAAAGGTTTAAGCCCTGAAAAAATTTCTTTCGCAGGGCTTTTATTCCTGTTATACTTTTACTCCAAAGAAATATCCCACCAGAGCGGTTAATACCATTGCAATAGTTCCCCAAAGTGTAATCCTGATTATTGCTTTTGTGATACCTGAACCGCCGGTACGTGCAGCAAATGCACCAAGAATTGCCAAAAACACGATAGAAAATACATAGAGAAAATACTCCATATTCTTCACCGGAAAAAACAGGGTTATCGCCAGGGGTAAAATACCGCCTGCTGTAAATGCTGCTCCTGATGCCAATGCTGCCTGAATAGGGTTAGCCTGTGTTATTTCATTAATACCGAGTTCATCCCTAAGATGCGCTTCAAGTGCATTATGGGCTGTCAATTCTTTTGCAACAAGTTGGGCGGTTTCTTTTTTTAGCCCGCGCTTCTCATATATTTCTGTTAGCCGTTGCAACTCGACTTCGGGCATCTCATCCAGTTCCTGCTGCTCTCTTTTTATATCTGCTTTCTCCAGATCGGTCTGCGAACTTACCGATACATATTCTCCGGCAGCCATTGACAATGCTCCGGCAACAAGACCTGCCAAAACTGCTAAAATAATTGGCTCTCTTGTACTGCTGGCTGTTGCTACGCCAATAGCGATACTGGCAACAGACAATATGCCGTCATTGGCACCCAATACCGCCGCACGCAGCCAGTTGCTTTTGTGCATATAGTGGTTGTCCAGATAATTATCCAGTGTTCCTGTTTGTTTACTATTTGCCATTTGTTTTCCTTTTATTAAATGATTTATTGAATTTCTTTTTTTACCGTATTCACCCACACTTCTATCTCTTTTTTGTCTGCATCAGATAATTTTGCATTGCTGTGAATAAGCGTGTAAGAGTTTAACGGCATTTCATCTCTTTTAATCGTTTCTAACACTTCCTCCAGTTTGTGTAGCTTTTTTTTTGCAGGATAGGTATTAAACTCATCAAAATTCAAATGCTTTTTACCTTCAGTAACATGACTGGCCAGCCACCATTTTACCGGCTGCACATTGTTGTACCAGGGATAAGTGGTGTTATTGGAATGACAGTCGTAACAGCTTGTTTTTAGCAATCCCTGTACTTTTGGAGGTACGCTATAATGCTTGGTAATTGCATTTTCAGAGGCTACAGTACTGATATTTTTTTCTGTTCCAAAGAACTGAATGATGATAAGTAGCAGCACTATGGCTGCTACTATCTTTTTTAAGATTGATTTTTTCATTTTATTTTAATTATTTTTTATTTGAACCTGATGTTTAACGAAATAATATCCGATGCCATTCCTACCGACTTGGTATAATGACCATATCGCAATTCCAGCATATTGATCTGTTGTATGCCCAAAAGTCCATTGGGCAGGTTGTAGCGTATGCCTGCTCCAAAGAAATTGCTATTGAATTTGGACAGGTCATAATTGCTGGTATAAAACTCATCCGATACTCCATGTGCCTGATAAGGCGCAAAATATTTTGCCGCTGTTTGCGTATAAAAACGATAGAACGGACTGACCGAAACAAAAGGTGATAATTTGATCGGAGTTTCCAAACTGATCGTATGGGATTTTATACCCCAACTGTCCGTGTAATAGCGGTAATAGGTACGGATGATAAATTGATCTCCCAGAAAATAATTAGCGCGCAGGCCCAAAGGGATTTTAAAACGCTTATCGGGCAGGGTTTCCTGATGTACGGTACCATCCGAAAAATATACCCTGTGAAAAGGCAGACTTAGATAGCCATTCTGCTGCACAACGTCCGTAAGCAGTTCAACCTGAAAGTTTGGATTGATAATCTGCGAATAGGCAAGTGAAAGTGCAAACGTGTTCCGCCCGCTGTTCCCATATTGTTCATGTTCCCTTCCACCAGTTCCCGGACTATAGTTCGGTCTTAGTTCAATCGGCGCAATAAGTGTCACCTGATCCAGATAAGCCTGGAACTTGGCTGTAAATTCACCCATCTTATTGGCTGTTTTCTGTGCAAAGCCAATGTTGGCACCTAAAGACTGGTAGTCAAATTCGCCTGAATAGGAAACGCCTCCCATCAGGGTGCTGCCTTTACTTTCATTTTCCCGCGTCCAGCCAATCGAAGGATAAAACCTTGTATCAGCGTGGGATGCGGAAGAATTGGCTTTCAGGTCGATCATATCGGAAGAAGCAGAGGTATAATGATCTACACCTACATCCAGCCTGAATTTATTTTTCCTGTTCTTTCTGTCATATTTAACAAGTGTAACGTCTATGACATTGGAAATATCCGTCAACCTTTCAGAACCAATACCACCTGTCACTGCTGAGTTATTGCCATTCTGATGATAATAGCTGGATACCAGGTTAATTTCATCAACTTTTAATTTTCGGGATATATGGCTTGTATCAACAGGCGTAGTCTGCGCATGGGAATGCAATAACGCCATAAGAGCTGCTGCTGTTAAAAATATTCTTTTCATTGTTTTTCTCTTTTTAGGTTAATTACAGCCACAGCCTCCACCAGATTTGCCTGCATTGGCACCGGATGAGCCTTCACGGTAGGATTGAAAATTGAGTTCGGTTTTTTCGATGGTGCGATTGCCGAGTACCATTTCGGCATCATTCAGCTTATTCTTCTGGTATTCTTTTACTGTTGTACAGGAAACCAAGGAGCAAACTGCCATTAAAGCAGCAGCTTTTAAAAATATTTTACTTGATAATTGTTTCATTTTAAATTGATTTTTTTGGATGAATAAATGCGGTTGGCATCGTCAATGATGATACATTCAACCTGCTGGATCTGGTTAATAAGGTTCAGCGCTGCATCGATGCCCATGATACTTACAGGCGTAGCCATTGCATCAGCTATTTCTGCATTCGGGCAGATAATGGTCACACTTTTGACCCCGGAAACAGGTATTCCAGTTTTGGGATTAATGGTGTGGGAATACCGTTTACCGCCAATCATGACATATTTTTCGTAATTGCCCGAAGTGGCTACCGCAGTATCCGTTATATTCAGGTACGAAAATGGCAATCTTGCATTATCGGGATTGGCAATGCCAATCGTCCAGGGTTTACCGTCTGCCTGGCTTCCCCAAACCGTTAGGTCACCCGAAGCATTGACAACACCGGATTGCACACCACGTTGCTGCAACAATCTTTTGCCCATTTCGGCGGCATAGCCTTTTCCAATTCCCCCGAAACCGATACGCATACCTTTTTCTTTCAGGAAAACGGTTTGTTTTTCGGGGTCTAAAAGGATGTTCCTGTAATTGACCAGTTTCAGGTGTTCTTTAATGGTTCCGGGATCAGGAAGCTCCTTCATTTCCTTGTCGAAATTCCAGAGCCTTTTATCTATGCCACCATAAGAAATATCAAAATAACCATCTGTAATTTGGCTGATGCGGATACTCCGTTCAATCAGGTTAAACACCTCTGTATCCACTTTTACAGGCTGCGCCCCCGCATTACGGTTAACGAGGTTGGTTTGACTATCTTCCTTATACGTAGTGAGTAATTGCTCAATCCGTTGGATTTCGGCTATGGCAGCATCAATATGCGCGAGTGCCCGCTGCTCGTCTGTATCCACAACGGTAATTTCAAAAGCATTACCCATCAGCCTTTGGGGTTTGCGAAATTCCTGTAGCATCTCTACTGTTTTTTGTTGTAAATGTTTCGTATTTCGCCTGTAAAAGCGTCCGCACTTTGGGCTGGTAAGCCCTCCCAGGTTTTTAAGATTTTACCTTCTGCATCCAGCAAAAGCGTATAGGGGAATACCCCTTTCGGATTGTACCGGTCTGCCAGTTCCGCATTTTCTTTTTTAACAGCTTGTGTCGGCTGATTTTTCTTGCTTCTCGGGAAGTCGGCATTGAGATATATCACTGCGTTATCCGAAATCAGTTTTTGAAATGCTTCGGTTTCTATAATATTCTTATGGAGCTTAATGCAGGGAACGCACCAGTCCGACCCGGAAAAATTGAGCACTATCAGTTCTTTTTTTTCAGCAGCTTCTTTTTTTGCCTGCTCGAAACGTGTTTGCGAAAAGGCTATGTTTGAAAATAGCACCAGTAAAATGGCTGCAAAAAATGTTTTCATTTGTTTGATTTTAAAAATTGTGATTTAATTTATCGACAGCAGCTATTCATCTTCTGCTGCATTTTTCAGTTTCATCAATAGCGTATAGGCGTTCTGCACTACAATGTTTTTTCCTGCCAGTTCATTGCTGTTCAATATCTGTACATAGCCGTTTTCCTGTGTGCCAATAGTAACGGGCAGCATGGTGTATTTTTGTTTTCCGGTTTCAGCAAACACGTAGCTTTTCCCTTCAAAATCAACAATGCTTTCTTCAGGCAATGCCTGCGCAAAGGCGGATTGAAGTTCGATGACCGCATTCATGTACATTCCGGGTAATAAACTTTTATCATACTGGTGAAAATGACAGTGCACATCGGCGGTTCCGTCCATTCCGATGTCCTTACTGATCAGAATAATTTCCGCAGGTATTTTTTTACCGGGGTCGTTATTGGTATAGGCAATTACCTGCTGACCGATCTTCAAATGGCTGATGTCCTTTTCATATACCCGCAAATTCAGATGAATATCATCGGGGTTAATGAGTTCAAACAATACTTCTGAAGGGCTCACGTATTTACCAATATTAACGTTCACCTTACTTACAAAACCATTGATGGCGCTGTAGATACGGATGCCTTTAACGATAGTGCCCGCTGAGAGCTTATCTGGGTTTATATTGATCAACCGCAGTTGCTGCGCCAGTGCATTGAGCTGTATCTGTTGACCAGCCATTTCTGCCTGTGCCTGTTGCATTACTTTATCGCTCGCTGCCTGGCTTTCATTCAGATTCTTTTGCCTGTTGTAATCCAGTTGTGCAAAATGCAGTTTTGATTTTGCCTGGAGATAATCCTGCTGCAACCGGATGTATTGCGGGTCTTCCAGTCCGGCAATTACCTCGCCCTTTTTTACCTGCATTCCCGGCAATAGTTTGGTATTTTTCAGATAACCGCCCAACGGTACGCTTACCGAAACCAAACTTTGCGGTGGTACGTCAATTTTACCGTTGAGCTTTATTTGAGTGGCGATATTCCTGTCGGAAAGCTGTGTAGTGGTTACCGGGGCATTTTTCAGTTGTGCATCGGTTAATATGACCACATTGTTTTCTTCTTTGGCAGCGGGCTTCTCCGCGTCCGCAGATTTGTTTTTGCATTGGGAAAATGCCAGGACAGCCAACAGTAAGACACATTTTAATGGGGCCGTTTTTTTTATATTGATTGCTGATAAAAGCATAATTATGGATTTGAAGTGAGATAATTAAGGGATATAACAGACTGACAAAGCGTATTGACCGCATCGGCATAATTGCTCCGTATTGCAATCGCCTGGTTCATCAGCATCACCCAGTCCAGGTAATTGATTTCACCGCCCTGGAACTGTTTCTGCGCGGTGGCAACAATAGCATCTGCATTTTTCAGCCCGGTAGTTTCATAATACCTGACAATAGCTACATTGTTATCATAAGCCGAAAGCAGTTCCTCGTATTTACTCTTTAATGCGGCCGTTTCGGCTGCAAGCCGGCCTTCCGCAATATTTTCTGCTATCAGGGATGCTTTCACCTTAGCTTTTTGCGCCTGTGCAAAAACAGGAATGCCAATACCGATCTGTACGGAATGGAACCGGTTAGATGTGCCATAGTAATTATTATCAGGGCCTATGCCTTTAAAACTGTTGTTGTTATAACCCAGCATCAGATCGGGCAAGAGTTTTGCCCTTTCAGCTTTAGTCTGTGCCATCGCAATAGCTTGCTGTTGTTTTAATATTTGTAATAAAGGATGATCGTTACCGGAATTAGAAGATAAGACAGGTATTGCATTGCCCTCTGCCGGTTGCACAGGGTTATCGGTATTCAATAGAAACCTGAAACGGATACTCATTGCATTCAACTCCTGCCGTACTTGCTGCAACTGTATGGCGATGGCCGCTTTCTGGCTCTCTGCGATTGTTTTTTCCAATAGATTGCTTTCGCCATTTTGTAAGCGCAGTTTTGCTTTTTCATAAAACCCATTGTATAAACTATCTGCCCCAAGCAGTAATGCTTCTTTCTTTTTCCAATAAAGGAGGGTAAAAAAAGTTTGTGTTACAGCTTTTTTCAATTCATATTCTTTCAGCGAAATATTCAGCAGGCTCTGTTTGCATTCTTCTTCCAAAACCTTGTGCTGTTTTTTGTAAACAGAAGGAAATGCAAAGCTCTGTGACACCCCAAACCGGCTGTCATTATACACACTGTTGATCTGTCCAAAATCAGCCGTAACAGCCATTTGAGGGATATTGGCACCCGATTTTACCAGGGCTTTACTGTATTCCGAAACCAGTTTTTCATTTTTTACCTGGAGGTTGTTTTTTATGGCAATATTGATAGCCTCGTCCAATGAAACCGGTGTCTGTGCTTTTACTATTCCGGCAGATAGCAAGCTGATCAGCAACACAACGACCGTCTTGTTTTTCACTTTGATGCCTTTTTCAAACAGGATATACAACAGCGGAAGCACAAACAAAGTGAGCAGCGTAGCGATCAGTAACCCGCCGATTACAACGGTTGCCAGTGGACGCTGCACTTCGGCTCCTGCTCCGTTGCTCAAAGCCATCGGCAAAAAGCCCAGTGATGCAACGCTTGCCGTCATCAGGATGGGACGTAACCTGATTTTAGTGCCATTAACCACAATGCGGAAAATGTTGGTCAAACCTGCGTTTTTAATGCGTTTGAACTCGGAAATGAGGACAATTCCGTTCAGCACCGCCACACCAAACAATGCAATAAACCCAACACCGGCACTAATGCTAAACGGCATACCTCGGGCAGCCAGCAGCAATACGCCACCGATAATAGACAGCGGAATGGCGGTATAGATAAGCAGGCTTTCTTTAACGGATTTGAAAGCAAAGAAAAGCAGGATGAAAATCAGCACCAATGCCACTGGAACAGCAATCATCAGCCGCTCTTTGGCCTGGTTCAGATTTTCAAAAGAACCTCCATAAGTAATGTGATACCCAACAGGCAACTTTACCTGCTGTTCTACTTTTTGCTGGAGTTCTTTTACAATACTCTGGACATCCCGTCCTTTGACATTGAAGCCGACAATGATCCGGCGCTGGGCATTTTCACGCTGTATCTGGTTAGGCCCTTCCTTGATCTGCACATCGGCCAGTTGCGAAAGGGGTACCTGGTTGCCCTGGGCAGTGGGTATCAATAAGCGTTTTACATCTTCCAGCCGCTTGCGGTCGTTGGCATCCAGTCGGACGACAAGATCAAAACGTTTTTCGCCTTCAAAAACCAGCCCGCTGCTCTGTCCCGCAAATGCCGTGTTCACCACATCGTTAATGTCGGCAATGGACAAATGATACTGTGCAATAAGCGGCCGGTTGTATTGAATGATTACCTGCGGCATTCCTGTAACCGGTTCCACATAAAGGTTTTCTGCACCTTGTACGGTATTGACTACCTTACCCAAATGTGCCGCCGTAGCAGCCAGTGTATCCAGGTTCTCCCCATAGATTTTTAATACCACATCCTGCCTGGCGCCGGTCATCAGTTCATTAAAACGCATCTGCACCGGGTACTGAAAACCTGCGGTGATGCCAGGAACATCCTGTAATGCCTTACTCATTTTTTCTGCCAGTTCGGGAAATGTTTTTGCAGAAGTCCATTCCTTTTTGTCTTTCAGGATCACCATCATATCACTGGCTTCCATCGGCATAGGGTCGGTTGGTACTTCACCGCTGCCGATTTTGGTAACCACTTTTATAACTTCCGGGAACTTTGTCTTTAAAAGGTGCGCGGCTTTCTGCGTATGTTCAATCGTGGTATTCAGGTTGCTGCCGGTAAGCACACGGGTATCTACGGCAAAATCACCCTCTTCCAATGAAGGAATAAACTCGCCACCCAAACGGGAAAGAATGAAAACTGCAACAATGAAAAATACTGCAACCAATGAAAGGATAAGTTTGGGCAGCCGCAATGCCCGGAGTAAGACCTTTTGATAAAATGCTTCAACGGCAGCCATCATCCGGTCGGAATAGTTCACTTTCGTACTGCCTTTTCTTTTCAATACCAGCGAGCTCATCATCGGGATATAGGTAAGCGATAATAAAAAGGCTCCCAATAAGGCAAAGGCCACGGTTTGCGCCATCGGCTTGAACATCTTGCCCTCTATGCCCTGTAAGGAAAGAATAGGCAGATAAACAATAAGGATGATGATCTGCCCGAACACGGCGCTGTTCATCATTTTACCGGCGGCAGTGGTAACGGTTCCGTTCATTTCTTCTTTGGAAATGCCACCTATCTGCCGGAAGTGCTTATTATGTGCCATCTGGTGCATTACCGCTTCCACAATGATTACCGCGCCATCGATGATCAGGCCGAAATCCAGCGCACCGAGGCTCATCAGGTTACCGCTTACCCCAAACAGGTTCATCATACAAATGGCAAACAGCATGGCGAGTGGAATAACCGATGCAACCAATAAACCTGCACGGATATTTCCAAGAAATATTACCAGCACAAACACCACAATGAGCGCACCTTCCATCAAATTGTGCTCAACGGTTCCGATAGCATTGTTGACCATCTTCGTGCGGTCGAGGAACGGTTCGATCACTACGCCCTGGGGCAGTGTCTTTTGAATTTGGGTAATACGTTCTTTTACGTTTTTAATGACCTGGCTGCTGTTTTCACCTTTCAGCATCATTACTACAGCACCTGCTACTTCGCCTTCATCGTTATAGCACACAGCGCCGTAACGGGTGGCATAGCCCATTTTCACCTCAGCTACATCTCGTAGAAAAAGGGGCGGTTGGTCAGGCTTGCCTATGATGGCAATATTCTGAATATCTTCAATAGTGCCTATCAGCCCTTCACTACGGATATACAGGACGGTGGGGCCTTTTTCGATATAAGCGCCTCCCGTATTTTGATTATTGGCTTCCAGTGAAGCAAACACATCTTTGATGCTGATGCCGTGGGCGTGTAATTTGTCGGCGTTTACGGCTATTTCATATTGCTTCAGCTTGCCGCCAAAACTGCTGACTTCGGCTACGCCTTTTACGCCCAATAACTGGCGGCGCACAATCCAGTCCTGAATGGTACGCAGTTCGGTGATGTCGTATTTTTTTTCAAAACCTTTTTTCGGACGTACCACATATTGGTATATTTCTCCCAACCCCGTTGATATGGGGCCTAATGCCGGGGTACCGATGCCTGGGGGAATTTGACTTTGCACCTGTTGCAGCCGTTCCGCCACCTGCTGCCTTGCCCAATAGATATCAATACCATCTTCAAAAACAATGGTTACCAGCGAAAGCCCGAAACGGGAAAAGCTACGGATCTCCTTTAAGCCGGAAATATTGCTGTTTGCCTGTTCAATGGGAAAGGTTACCAGCCTTTCAATATCAGTGGCTCCGAAAGAAGGAGCAATGGTGATGACCTGTACCTGGTTATTGGTAATATCCGGCACAGCATCAATAGGTAATCTGGTGGTTTGATAAACACCTATGGCTATCAGGGCGATTACCAATAGCCCTACGATGAGTTTGTTCCTTACGGAAAACTCAATAATTCTATTTAGCATAAATTTCTTCTGGAATTTGTTAACGATAAATTAGCTCACAGAAGGACACCTGCGCAATGATTAGCCGCACATCGGAACAATAGTACGTAGCAGGATCATTCAGCCCCTTGCAGAAAGTATAAACAATCTAAAAGAGCCAAAACATCAGTTACAGTTCACAATACTACTTTGAGATAGTGTTGCAAACAGAATTGCTATCTTATTCAACATAAGAATACCATCCAGACTATTGTTGTAATGCTGTTAAATCAGAACAGGAACGTACTGTGAGAAAAAAACATTAACAGGCTCTCGGAGGCTGCCAGATAGAATTGTGGAAATTGAAAGAATAAGCTGTCGAATTGTATAAAAGCGGCTTTTCTTTTTTGCAATATAATGGAGGGACTGTTTGAAAATGAATAGGCGAAGACGGAATGGCAACGGTAATTAAAGAAGTATGCGAAATCATCTTGAAAGGTAATTGCATATCCCGTGCGTAATCGGCATCATGCGGGCTGCCGTGCATATAGTGCATATCCAAAAAAGCCAAAATAGAAATAGAAGGGTCTTGCGCACGATGTTCCATAAAGTGTTCAATCAATACAGGCAACTTCCACACCTCCTTGAAAGGTGTAAAAGCAGTCAGATAGACTGATAAAAAAAATATGGCTATCATTTTCCTCACTAAGTAAAGGTACATAAAAATGTAATGCAATTTTATGTGAGTACGCTATTTGAAATTGTTCAAAATAAATTGGGACTATTTCACTAAGTGTGTAAACTTAAAAATCGGGGAATCAGAATAATAATTAGATTCTTACCCTTTTATCAAAAATAGTTAAAAATTGATTTAGGACCATGCCCCAGTTTCTAATGGGCATGGTCCATTTTTTTGATACCTCCCGCAAGGCCAGGTATACAGACTTGAGCACAGCTTCATCTGTGGGGAAGGATAGCTTGTTTTTGGTATACTTTCTAATTTTACCGTTCAGGTTTTCAATGAGATTGGTCGTGTAGATTATCTGTCTGATCTCCACGGGGAAGTCAAAAAAGGCAGTGAGGTCTTCCCAGTTTTCGCGCCAGCTTTTGATGGCGTATGCATACTTTGCGCCCCATTTGGCATCTAGCGCCTCAAGAGCCGCCATGGCTGCCTGTCTGGTTGGAGCAGCATAAACATCTTTCATGTCGGTGGTAAACTCCTTTTTATCTTTCCAAACTACATAGCGGCAGCTGTTACGTATCTGATGTACGACACAGACCTGAGTGGCAGACAGTGGGAATACCGATTTGATGGTCTGGGTAAAGCCATTAAGATTGTCGGTGGCCGTTATTAGAATATCTTCCAGGCCACGGGCTCTCAGATCAGTAAGTACAGTCATCCAATAGGCAGCAGATTCATTCTTACCCAGCCACATTCCCAGAACTTCTTTGAGGCCATCCCGCTTCAGGCCCACAGCAATATAGACGGTTTTATTCACTACTTTGCTGTTCTCCCGTACCTTGAACACAATACCATCCATCCACACGATGAGATAAACCGGTTCTAATGGCCGGTTTTGCCAGGCCACAATGTCTTCCGTCACCCGGCTGGTGATGCGGCTGATCGTGGCTGAGGAAACGTCAAATTTATATACTTCTCTTATTTGCTCTTCGATGTCTGATACACTCATTCCCTTGGCATAAAAGGACACAATTACCTCTTCCAGCCCCTGAACCATCCCTTCGCGTTTAGGTACTATCATGGGGTTAAAACTGGCATCACGATCCCTGGGTACTCTTATTTCAGATTCTCCATAGCTGGTCTTAATTTTCTTCTTGCCGTAGCCATTACGGCTATTATTACTATCATTGGGTTCATGTTTGTCATAGCCTAAATGGCTATCCAACTCCCCTTCCAACATCTTTTCAATGCCTCGCTTCTGAATCTGGGCTAGAAAATCGTTTAGCTGATCGGCTGTTTTAAACTGCTTCAGAAAGTCGTCTAATAAAAAATCCTCTGTTTTCATAAAACTGTATATGCTTTAAAATTAAAAAAATCGGAGGGACCCCCCCGATTTTTATGAGTTACACAGTTTATGAGATAGTGTCAATAAATTTAACCGTTTGTGTGGTCTATTTGTGTATCAAAGTATAAAAGATCAAGAAGGGAATGTATCACAGACATAAAACTAAAGGTATAATCTATCTTTTTTGTTTTTCTCCTCTACACCAATACAGGTTTTGAATTTGTGATTACAGATTATATTTACTTTTCGTCCTGTTCATCCATCTTTTTTGTTTTTCTCCTCTACACCAATACAGGTTTTGAATTTGTGATTACAGATTATAGATTATATTTACTTTTCGTCCTGTTCATCCATTTTCCTAACAAGCCCATCCCGGAGTTCGTTAAGAAATTTTGTGCGGTTTATTTTTCGGGTGCGCAATTCCAAAAATGTCTGATAAAAGTTGCCCAAGTCAATATTAAAGGTATCTTCAAAATACTGCGCTATCAATCTTATGTCGCTATTCCCGTTGTCGAAAACACCCTGACAATTCAGCGCGTAAATCAGTTCTATCATAGCGGTTTTACTTCCAGTCCAATTTAGTTTTTCTGTGGCTACTGATTTATTGCCCTGGGTTTTGGTGTAAAGTTGGTCTTCGATATAAACTTGTATCAGGTCATTGGCAATTATCTTGGCAACCTTATAATCATGTGAGGTGGAAAAGGTTTGGTCAGACTGAAAGTAATAAGTGTCCAGCCATAACTTAATATCGTGCTTACCCCGTACGAAAAAGTGTTGCCAGATTGAGTTACGTTGTATCCAAAATGATGATAGGGGCGTTAATTGATATAACAAGCCCCTTATCCAATCTTTTACCTGATTTTGGTGGTATATGCTTGGGTTTTATTGTTGTATTAAGTGCTGTAAGTCCGGGTCGTTCTTGATGCGCTCCATTTCGCTTTCAACGATGGTCATAACATCTTGCTTTATCTGTTTGTAATTGGCTTCAATTTCCTGCTTCATATTATCCGCTCCGCTTACATCGGTAAAGGATAATATCTGTGGTATCTTTTTGTAGGCTTTGGTTTCGGCGGCAACCTTATCATTATTTACTACAATTTCAGCGTGAAATATTTTCTGCTCAATGCGTTCATCGAAGTTGTCAGAAACCGCACCAACAAACATACCCTGCGTAAGCGTTGAGATTTTAGATGCTGGTATCAGGCTATCCAGTTGGGTAGATATGGAAGTGGATTTATCATTGCGGTTGATGGTCATGCTCTGCCTTTTCTGCAACACCTTTCCAAAGCGTTCCGAAAGGCTTTTTGCTGTTTCGCCAACCACCTGACCGGAAAATATATTACCAACGGTATTCTGTATTACCTTACTCTCTTTATCGCCATAATCCCTTGTCAATTGCGAAAAATCCTGAAAGCCCAAACAGACAGCGACCTTATTGCTACGGGCAGTTGCAATCAGGTTATCCAATCCCCTGAAATAAATGGTAGGCAGCTCATCTATGATAACGGAACTTTTAAGCTGTCCCTTTTTGTTAATCAGTTTTACAATCCTCGAATTGTATAGTCCCAAAGCTGCGGAGTAAATATTTTGCCTGTCGGGGTTGTTGCCAACGCACAGTATTTTAGGCTCTTTCGGATTGTTGATGTCCAGTGAAAAATCGTCCCCCGTCATTACCCAATACAACTGCGGGCTAATCATTCGGGACAAAGGAATTTTTGCCGATGCAATCTGCCCCTGTAACTGGTCTTGTGCGCCCCCTAACCAGGCATCCATGAACGGCGATAAATAATTTTCGAGTTCGGTGTATGACGTAAGTATGGTAAATACGTCTGCGTATTTTTTGTTGAGCAATTCGATGGCGTGCGGGAACGTGCAATGCTTGCCGTTATCGTAAATTTTCAGGAACCAAATAATTGCTGCAAGCAATATAATCGGGCTTTCAACGAAGAAATCCCCTTGCTTCAAAATCCACGACTTGTTAAGGTTAAGCATGATGGTATAGGCAGCTTCGTAAGCATCCGATATGTCCGTCATAAAGTCGGGATTAAGCGGGTTGCACCTGTGGCTCCGGCGTGGGTCATCAAAATTGATAACATAAAACTTGGGGGCTATTTTGTACTTGTTGGTATGCTTTAGCAGATGGTTGTAGGCAATCGTGGAAAGGTCATCAAACTTGAAATCGTAGATATACATACTGAACCCTTTCTCGATGTGTTGTTTGATGTAGTTGTTTACAATAGCATAGGATTTCCCCGAACCCGGAGTACCCAACACAATAGAGGCTCTAAAAGGATTGACCACATTAACCCAACCGTCATTCCATTTGCCTTTGTAGTAAAACTTCGTAGGCAGGTTAACGGAATATTTATTTTGCATCAGTTTGGTTTCCTGCTGGAAACTTTCGTTCTCGTTGTTGAAAACATCGTCCATCAGGTTATTGCGTAGTAAGCGGCTCATCCATACACCAGCCATCAGCAGGGCAATATATCCTGCGCCCGTTGTAAGAATGTAAAGCGAAGTAGCTAACCCTGCCGATAATTTCAGCAATGGGAAATTCAGGAAGAACAGCACTAAGCCAGTGGCTAAGGCAACACGGATTTTAGTCCATGTTATCTTTCCGTTTTTCACGCCCTTTGTACCCAAACAGCTTAACGCCAGTAACACCAATGCAAAAAATTTGGTGTAAAGCGTGTGTGAGAAAAGCCCTGCGGTACGGTTAAAATTGGTGAGTATCTTGCCTATAACTTCTAAAGTCCAGCCACGTTCGGCAAAGAACCCATAGCAAAACCAATAAAAGTGCATCAATACAATGAGGATGCTTACCGCTCTCATAAAAGCCATTATTTTGGCTAACCCTCTTAAATCGTCTTCTCCTTGCATAATTCAAAAATTTGTTTTGATGCAAGTGTAACCGCTATGAATAGCGGTGTAGAGAAAGCGGTGTCAGATGGCGTGTAGTGGCATTATTTGGCATTAAACTGACTTCCTGATAGAGAACAAAATCTTATTGCCGTCTTCCTGGTCTTTTGTTTTTCTTCTTTTTCTTCATGCGGTTGGCAAAAGCCTGTTCCTCGTAATCTTCGCCCTGCGCTTCCGGCAATAGACCGCCCAATCCGTCTATCAATCCTGTTTCATCGGTTGGCTGTTCTTTATTAAGGAAGTCAAAAAGCTGGTGGGTTTCTTTTTTTTCATCTGCAACGTTTTTATCTGCGGCTGATAATACGATGCTGTTTGTCTGTTCCGTATTTTGGCGTTGTTCCATTACCTGTTCTTTCCACCAGTCGTTAAACACATTCGCCGATAGGTTTTTGTCCAAAGCTGAACCGTTCCATACGGTGCGGCTTTCGTGGTCTATAAAGGTCATACCGTATATACGCTCCTCATCGTTGCGCCGAACAACTGTATTGATGCCTTGTTCCAAAAGTTGCTTTTTAAAATCGGGTTCATTGGTAGCGGTGTGCATGGCTGCCTCGATGGTGTTTTTCAGCACGGCTCTTACCGGGTTGTTTTTCATCTGCTCTTTAGATTGCACAAAATGTTCCTGCAAGGCTTCCAATCCTGCGTGTTTGCCAAAGCGTGAAGCCTTAAAAGGATTGCTGGCTTTTTCTCCCTGTTCGTTCAGGGCAAAATACACCAGCCCATTTTTGGGCTGCCCGTTCAGTTCGCCTTTCACTTCTTCTGCCGTTATATTAAAAAGTGAAAGCAACGCATTGTATGCGCCCAAACTGGCATATCCGTAATACTTTGGCAGATGTCGTACCACCGATGCTATTTGGCTTTTAACATCCCCGGCTTTGTAGTCTATCGAACGGAATACCTGCTCGTTCCCCGTGCGTTGCTTTTCCGTTGCAGGTACAAGATTGTACTGCTGTTCCAATTTCCTGCAAATTGCCATTGAACGGGGATGGTCGTAACTGTCCGGTATCTTCTTGCCATCCAATCCAACACTAACGGTCACAATATGGATGTGAGTACGCTCTATATCCGTATGTTTGAAAACAACATAGGGCTGGTTGCCATATCCCATTTCCTGCATATACTGTTGCGCCATTTTAATGAATTGCCCATCGCTGACCTTATCCGCAGGATCAGGGTTCAGTGATATATGGCGAACAGGTTTTTCCGTCTTGATATTTGCAGCTAAATAGGGTTCAAATTGCTGGTGCAGGTAACTGGTCGAATAGTTGTTGTTTAATGTTTCAGGTATCTTGTTCAGCAACAAAACCTGTCCTTTCTCTTTGTCAATCTTCTGCTGATTATATGATATAGCACCGTACAAATGCTCACCCTTTCCAATCTTCGCTATCATTTTTGCAGGTGTTTTTTCTCAAATTCCTGTGCCAGCTCAATTACTTTCCGGCACAAGTCCGCCATTTCTGCCGTCTGTTTTTCCAGTTTAAAGAGGTAAGCAGATGCTTTTTTCTCCGAAAAATTGCGGTACAATATCTTCACGATTTGGTTGTAGTTCATGCCAACGGCTCTGAACTGGCTGTAAAAATTGGTGAGCCTTGTATGAAATTCTATGGCATCCATATCAATTTTTACTGTCTTAATGGTCTTCTGAAAGATGCAGGCAGTAATAAAATGCGCCATTACTTTCATTCCCGATTGCTCGAACAACGTAAGGAACTGTGCATTTTCCGTATCGTTCAGGCTAATCGAATAGCGGTGGGTAGCAGGGTCATTTTTGGGCTTGCGACCACCTTTGCTGATTTGATTTCTTTTGTTGTCGTCCATATCTCTATCCATTACAATTTCCATAAACCCCGACTTCGGAGGGTGTTTTCCGGCTCCATGCAATGGCAAGTTGTTTTTAGCTGCGGAAAGCATTTCGAGCAGCTAAAAACATAACTTGCTCTGTTCGGTTGAACAGAAAATCCGCCCTACGGGACGGATTGGATAAAGCAGAAAAAAACGGCTTAGAGCCGTTCCACTTATTGCCTCTTATCTCCAATGATTTTTCCATTCTCCTGTTGCATTGATGCAACTACAAAATAAGCGCAGCTTTCCCGGAACATTGCCCTGTTGCACACTGCCAAACACCGCCACAGAACGCCAAAACAGGACAGCTTTATTAAGGCGTGTATTTACCTGCATTCCTTTGTACAGGCATCCGCTATTAACTGAATAGGTATGTATGAACGTAGCTGCATAGCTACGGAAATACACAGGCAGTTGAGCAGGTAAATAACTATGTATGCAATCAGGTAAGAGTGTATAAAATGAGGTAAGCAATTATGTAAACAGGTGGGTAAAAATACACAGTTACATATTCCTGCATACAGACAGGATTACAGCTATCAGACAGCACGTATGCTTTTACCGGAATACCTGCATACAAAAGCCTGCAAATAAAAATATACGGATGTGCCATTGTACTTACTTGGGTAATCAGCTATAAGCGTATAGCGATACATAAACAGATGAATAATTAAAACGTTATGCACATGGACACAAAAAAACAACCGTTGTTTATCGCCTTTTCCTCCCAAAAGGGAGGCGTGGGCAAAAGCACTTTTACCACACTTGTTGCCAGCCTGCTTCACTATCGGCTGGGCTATCATGTTGCCGTCTTTGACTGCGACTTTCCACAGCACAGCCTCATGCAAATGCGGGCAAGGGATATGAGTAGTATTATGAGTAATGAAGTGTACAAAAAACTGGCTCATAAACAGTTTACAAGCATCAACAAAAAAGCCTATCCGGTTGTGCAGTACCGGGCAGACGGCGTACTGGATGCAGTAGCACAATACCTGCAATCTTCTCCGGTTCCTGTGGATGTAGTTTTCTTCGACCTGCCGGGTACGGTCAATTCCGCAGGAATATTGAAAACGCTGGCTGGTATGCACCACATTTTTACACCCATCATCGCAGACCGTGTAGTAATGGAAAGCACATTGATTTTTACACAGGTGTTGAACGATGTTGTCCGTAAGCAGGGTACAACAGCTATACAAAGCATCAACCTATTTTGGAACCAGGTGGACGGCAGGGAAAAATCAGACTTGTACAACGTGTACGAAAACCTAATCAACAACTTGGGCATTCACCTCATGCGCACCAGCATCACAGATAGCAAGCGTTTTCGCAAAGAGGGTGAAGCCGATGCAAAAACGGTCTTCCGTTCTACCTTGCTGCCTGCCGATGAACGGTTAATGAAAGCCTGCCGACTGGATTTGTTTATGGAGGAATTTTTAAGAACCGTGAAATTGTAAACCCTATGGAAAATGAGAATAAAAAGAAAAGCAAGCCGGAAATAGACGAAGAATTTTTAATGAACATTATCGCCGATGGTGTAAAAAAAGATGGTCTGAATGTGTCGCCTGAACCACCTCAAAAGCAGGAACCGGAAAAGCCCGTGGTTAGGGAAAAGAACCGTCCCAAAAAAATCAGCGAAGCCGATTATGAAAAGCTGTTTTTCAAAAGAGCGGAAACCAATGCACGTAACGGAAAATCGGTATATATACGTCCCGATTTTCACGAACGGCTGTCCCGTATTGTACAGGTCATTGGCGAAGACAAGATAACGATATACGCCTATCTCGATAACCTGCTGGAATACCACTTTCAGGAATTTGGCGAAGACATTACCAAAAGTTTCAACGATAAGTACAAACCCATTTTATAGTCATGGAAATTATAATAGTCATCTGCTTGCTCATTGTTATTGTGTTGCTGGCAAAGGATAAAATCATCATCAAAAAGGTAGTGAAAAACAAGCCCCAACACCCTGCGGTAAATCCCGATTTACCGGAAATAATGGGCAAGCCAAAACCCATAAAGCGACACACAGTGCCAACAAGTGCCACGAAACGCCAATCTGAAAAAAGAAATGATATACCTGATAATTTTGAAGCAGAAACCAACGAAGCAGGTTTTGTAAGTGAAATTCCGCAGGAAGAATTGGATGAAGATTTCGGATTTGTACCCAATTTCGAGGACGAGGAAGAAGAAGGACGAAGACAGGGTTTACCGGGCAGCGACAACGGTTTTGCCACAGGAGTTACCTTTGACGAACTGACGACCGTAGGGGCATTGCTGGAGCAAGAAGTGCTTGAACCTGCCCTTCAACAAAAAGCGGTGGATATAGTTCGGCGAATACAAGGAACCGAATTGTTTAGCTTGCTCGAAAACTCAATGGAGGGGGCTTCACGGAAGATTGCGGAGCTGTTGGATAAGAGCCTCCCCACTGGAATGGATTTCAGTTCTTCCAATTTGCGGAATAAGGATTTAGAGGGTTTCGACATCGGGGAGTTTGTATAAGCAAACTCCCTTTTTATATCCGGTAAATTTAGGCAACTGCAATCACGTTATCGTCTCCAAACCATGCTTTAGCTTTTGCTATTACCTGCGGGTCAGGGCTATGAAAAAAAACTGCTAAATTTTCTTTAGCCCTTGTACAACAAACATAAAATATCTTTTGAGTTCTATCCAATACACTTGCCGAGCCTGTTTCTAAAAAAAGATTTCCGAAATTGTAATTGTTCCAACCTCCATTATCAAGTATCACCAGAACATTATTAAATTCAGCACCTTTAGTTTTATGCTGTGTTGAAAACGGTGTTTGCCCTTCTAAGTATTCATATAGTTTTTGAAATTCACTAAACTTGACATTCTTTACACGATTGTACAAATACTCTTTCTTATCCTTAAAGTCAATGAGTTTATCGTCAATCAAACAAATACCTTTTTCATTAGCATCATTAATTACGTCTTCAATTGTTTTTTCTCCAACATCCACAAGGCTTTCAATATTTTCTTTTAATGCCCTTTTACTTGCTATGCTTACTATCCTAAAACGATAATCAGTGGCTCTTAGAAACTCGTTATAGCTTTTATTTTGGTACAGTGAAATATTAGTTTGAATTTTAAATAGGTGCTTTATCAGATTATCTCTTTTTGAACCTTTTTTATTCTCATCATTTTCATCTTGCTTTTTGTCATCAATAAGAGCATCTTTATTCAAATAAATTTTTCTTACTTCCGAAAACAACTTATCCTTTAATTGGTTATAAAGTTCTGCTTTTAAAGGGTCGGCCAAAATAATATCCTTTTTTAGTTGCTTCTGCCTGTTTTTTAATTGAAACTTATCTACAACAACATCAAAAGTATCATCGTCATTGATTTCGACTTCCGGCTTATTGTTTTTCTTGTTGTATTTAATCTTTTCAAGTATTTCAAATTTTAAACCAATAATGGGGTCATCATCATAAATATCCATTAAGGTTCTAAAGCCAGCTTTGCCTGCTATTAGATTGTGAGTAAGGTTCAATTCCTTTGTTTCTTTTGCATTATTGAAATCCCAGCCATAATTTTCTTCCAGGAATTTTTCAACCTTACTAATATCTCCATCCGTAGAATGTAAAAACAACACAGTCCCTTGCTTTACTATACCTTCAACCATATTAGGCGCTTTAGGGTCAGTGGAAGGTTCTTGTGTTATTCCGTCAGTTCTAAGTTTATTTGCTAAATCAATTACGAGTTGTGGATTTCTTCTATTTTGCTTTTTGGGAATTTCATTTACACTATCGGCATCGTTTCCTTTGTAATCATCTAAATTTCCAATCCCATCTTCATAAATTGATTGCATCGCATCGCCAAAAAAACCAATAATATTTTTCCTTTCACTTTTCTTAAAATGAGTAAGAAAGGTATCTACAACAGCTTTGCTTGTATCTTGATACTCGTCAATAAAAATGAATTTGTATTTATCTTTTACTATACTACTTAGCTTGGGATATTTCTCGAACAGGTAATTGGCGACAATGAGTAATTCATCATGAGAAATTATCCCTTCACGCAACCTTACAAATTCTTTATACTGTATTCCATCCGGGAAAAGGTCAAAGTATGTATCGGGAATGGGATGTACATCCTCAATTGAAATCTTGCTAACTTCTTCATTATTCGCCAAAAAAATGATAGCCTCTTTAAGCTCCTTTTGAAAGTGTTTTATATTATCCCACAAAAAGTCGTGTATCGTAGATACATTCAGGTTCTTGTGGTTTACTCTTTCTTCGATTTCCTTTACTGCCGCATTGGTGTATGTCATGCAGGCTACTTTTGCCGTTGGATATTCAGCAATTACCTGACGAATGACACTTACGAGTGAATAAGTTTTGCCACTTCCTGCTCCACCACTTAAAAGAAAATTTCTCCCATTGTCAATTGATTGAAGAATTTCTTGTACTTCGGGTTCTAAACTTAATCTTCCTTCAACCATAATAAACCATTTTTTATATATGCTGGAATATCCCAATTACTAAAGTCCTTATCACTGTGATATAAAATATCCAATGCAAAATGAGTTTTCTTTTTAATACAGGAGCCTGCTAATGAATAGGCATCATTGGCAGCATCATCAAATAACTTTCTATTTTGCAATCCCTGAAATTCATCTTTTTTGCCATTTACAAATGCACGGTTAATATGAATAAATGCGTCCTCAAAACTCCTTGCATGATAAGCATTTTCTTCCTGCTGATAACATATACAAACAGTAGAACTTCCAACAAGAATTGTTCTATTTCCGACAGGCAGTGTTTTTAAATCATCCCAAACAACTTCTTTCAAAAAATGATTGATTGCAGAATTGCTTGTTTTTGTTCCCTCATTGACGGGGCAAGCACCCCAAATATCTTGCCCTTTGTCGTCTTTCTTTACAACTTTAATAGCATCAATATCCGTTAATATCAAAGATTTAATGCCTAAAAAGTCAATAAACTTTTCAAAGATTTGAGAATATGCCCCAACTTCAATTATTGATATATTTTGGGATAATAGCGGAAGAAAAGTATCGTCTTTACCTTCTGCCGTTAGGCGAGCAGCTTCTTCCAAATCAACTTTTCGCATAAAGGTTGGTATCAATATTCTTTCCGTATCACCTTCAATCAAAACGGCTTTATCAGCAAAGAAAATTTCAGCCCGGCTTATTGTTAAATATTGTTTTAGAAATTGATATTGGCTTGGGTCGGCATCGTACTGTTTTCTTAAATCGGAAAGGTTCTTTGCAACAACATTATTTTTGTTTTCTGATTTCAAGTATTTAATATCATCAAAATCACTATCTGCAACAATGTGGGACGAATGGGTTGTAATGATATATTGTAGCGGTCTTTTTATTCCGTCATCACGCTTAATGCCTTCGGCAAGTAATTTCTTTATATTCTTTATAAAGACATACTGCATTTGTGGATGAGTATGGGCTTCTGGTTCTTCAATAATTAGCAAATTAATGTCTGCTGGCCTTTTGTCTTTATCTCTTTTGAAATCCTGGACAAGAATTTCAATTTCAAAAATCATACTTATAAGGTTCATGTAACCTAAACCATTGTAATGTTCGGGTAGCTTATGGTCGTCATGGGTATATACTACGGTTGTATTTCCTTCAAGTAGTTCCCGATGTTGCAGAGTTGAAATTATTTCGATATCAGTATCGTTCAGTTTTATTCCACCGAAATCCTGTACTTTTTTAATTACATCACTGAACAGGTCTTTGTATATCTCGCTTAATGTACTATCAGTTTCAGAAAGCTGGTCTTTAAAATTTTCAGTAGCTTGGTTTTTTTCGCTGTTATCTTCCTGCTTTTTATAAAGACTGGATGTTTGTTTTGATAAGGTATTTTCCTTCTCCTTATTGGTTACATCTCGTCTTGCACTAATGTATTTGAAACCAATTATATCTTTGATAGCAATACCTTCACTTTCGAGGTCTATGAAATTAGTATCATTGACTTTGTTAGTAACCATGTCATACTCAAAAGACATCTTATGAGTATGAAAATAATTGTCCAATCCTTGCTTTAAAAAATCTTTTATCTCGCTGGGTTTATTTTTCTTTTTTGCGTCAACTTTCGCCTTTTCATTCGCTTCAAAAGTCGCATATTCAGTTTTGATTTTTAAAAAATCAGTGTAGCTTGTTGTATATTCAAATCCCAATACAATTTTGTTGTTGTCGGGGTCTAAATCCATCAAAACCCTGCTAACATTTGACAAATCATCTTTCTCGTTGTATTCAATAAATATTTTTAGCTTGATGCCTTTAGGTGTAAATTCTTCGGGAATAGCCCCAGATTTTATAAGAGCTTCTAATTCGTTTTTGAAATCAATATTAAAATCATCATAAGAAAATTTACTTTTCTCGTTCAGGAACTTGTCAAGAACGGAAAGAATAGAGGTTTTTCCCGTATTGTTTTTCCCGATAACTAAGGAGAGGTCTTCCTCCAAATCCATTGAAAAATTCTTTAGGAGGCGAAAATTTTCAACTTCAATTTTTATAATCTTCATAATGGCTGTTTATCGTATTTAATTAGTTTTTACTGTTCCCCTCTCTCATTCTTTTTTGTGTCATTTTTAACGCTTGTTCAGCTAATGGCTCGTCTCGCAATAATTCGGTCATTTTATCCGACAGCCACAAAATCAATAGTTCGTCCAATTGTACATTCAGAAATTCAGCGAGCCTTTCCAAATGCTTTCTCGGTAAAAGTCTTTCTTCATTTTCCACCTTGCTGATAAAAGCGTTATCCAACTGTAAAGCGGCTCCAACCTCTCGTAGAAACAGCCCTTTACTTTCTCTCAATTCTTTTATGCGTTTACCAAGTGCCATTTTTGATTTTTTAAGACTTGTCTAAATAAATCAAATTTAAGCAAAACAATGCAATAATCTATAAGCCAAGTAACAGTATATGAGATTACAGTAAGGCAATTAAAAATGTGCTAAAAATTCTTAGACACTGCCACTCACTGCCAAGTAATTCCACTGAAAGACACATCGTTATTGCGCCCTGTTTTTCCTGACACTTTTGTTCCGAAAGCCCGCAGAAAGCGGGAAGTAGAAACAAAATAATTCAATCAGATTATGGAAAAACAAAGCAAAAAAGTGTTGCTGACAGGCGTTGCGTTACTGTCGGCATTTGGCGTGTTCGCCCAGGGAAACGGCAATGCTGGCATTCAGGAAGCAACGCAAATGGTAACAGGATATTTCGACCCGGCTACCAAATTGATTTATGCGATTGGTGCAGTCGTGGGGTTAATCGGTGGTGTAAAAGTGTACAACAAATTTTCGAGTGGCGACCCCGATACATCAAAAACGGCGGCATCGTGGTTCGGTGCGTGTATTTTCTTAATCGTTGCAGCAACCATCCTGCGCTCATTCTTCCTTTAATCCTTGCCTTATGAGTAATTACAATATCAACAAGGGCATTGGAAGAACCGTAGAGTTCAAAGGGCTTAAAGCGCAATACCTGTTCATCTTCGCAGGCGGCTTGCTCGGTGTACTTATCCTCGTTATGGTTATGTACATGGCGGGCGCAAATTCCTTTGTATGCCTGTTCATCGGTGCAGGCGGTGCATCGCTCATCATTTGGAAGACATTCTCATTAAATGGCAAGTACGGCGAACACGGGTTGATGAAGGTGGGTGCAAAGAAAAAGCATCCTAAATACATCATTTGCCGCAAAGCGGTACATCGCAATTTAAGGTTCACCTCTAAATCTGATGCCGTATGAGAAACACCGCAAAAGCTACAACGCTGGAAAGCAAGTTTCCATTGCTGGCAGTGGAACACAATTGCATCATTTCAAAGGACGCGGATATTACCGCCTGCTTTCGGGTACACCTGCCGGAACTGTTTACCGTAGCATCACCGGAGTATGATGCCATACATTCGGCATGGCATAAGGCGATTAAAACCCTGCCGGATTATTCCATCATCCACAAACAGGATTGGTACATCAAGGAAAATTATGCACCGGACATTGCACAGGATGGATTGAGCTTTTTAGCGAAATCCTATCAGCAACATTTCAACGAACGTCCTTTTCTCAATCATTACTGCTACCTCTTTTTGACAAAGACAACAAAAGAGCGTATACGGATGCAAAGCAACTTTAGTTCGCTGTGCAAGGGCATTCTTATCCCGAAAGAAATAAGGGATAAAGAAACCGTCCGCCGATTTATGGAAGCAGTGACACAGTTTGAGCGCATTATCAATGATTGCGGGTTTGTGAAGCTGGAACGGTTGACCGAAGATGACATCATCGGCACAAATGAAAATCAGGGATTGCTGGAACAATACCTGACCTTATCACGGGGAGCCAATACGCCTATGCAGGATATGGCACTCGGTACGGAAGACGTGCGTATCGGCAACAAAAGATTGTGCCTGCACACTCTTTCAGATACAGACGATTTGCCCGGAACAGTATCAGCAAACACCCGCTACGAAAAGCTGTCCACCGATAGAAGCGATTGCCTGTTGTCTTTTGCTGCTCCGGTGGGCTTGCTTCTTAGCTGTAACCATATCTACAACCAGTATTTGTTTTTGGATAACAGCGATGAGAACCTACGCAAATTTGAAAAGTCCGCAAGGAATATGCACTCGCTGGCGAGGTACAGCAGGGCAAACCAAATCAACAAAGAGTGGATTGAAAAGTACCTGAACGAAGCGCACAGCTTCGGGCTTTCCTCTATTCGTGCGCACTTCAACGTAATGGCCTGGTCGGATGATGCAAATGAACTCAAACAGCTAAAGAACGATACGGGTAGCGCATTGGCTTTAATGGAATGCAAGCCACGCCACAATACCGTTGACGTTGCCACGCTGTATTGGGCGGCTATGCCGGGCAATGCAGGCGATTTTCCAAGCGAAGAAAGTTTTTACACGTTCATTGAGCCAGCCTTGTGTTTTTTCACCGAAGAAACCAATTATCAAAGTTCACCATCGCCTTTTGGTATCAAGATGGCAGACAGACTTACGGGTAAGCCTATTCATTTGGATATTTCCGACCTGCCAATGAAAAAAGGCATCATCACGAACCGCAACAAGTTCATCTTGGGGCCATCGGGTTCGGGTAAGTCTTTTTTCACTAACCACATGGTACGGCAATACTACGAACAGGGCGCACACGTCCTGCTCTTGGACACGGGTAATTCCTATCAGGGATTATGCGAACTGATTAAAGGAAAGACCAAAGGTGAAGATGGTGTTTACTTTACTTACACCGAAGACAATCCCATTGCATTCAATCCCTTTTATACTGATGACGGTGTATTCGATATTGAGAAAAGGGAAAGCATCAAAACGCTCATCCTTACACTTTGGAAGCGTGATGATGAACCGCCGAAGCGTTCGGAAGAAGTGGCGTTGTCAAATGCCGTGAGCGGCTACATTGACCGGATTAAGCAAAATGATAAATACCCATCCTTCAACGGTTTCTACGAGTATGTAAAGGGTGACTACAAAACGGTGCTGGAAGAAAAACAGGTAAGGGAAAAAGATTTTGACCTCGCTAATTTTCTGAACGTGTTGGAACCCTACTACAAAGGCGGGGAATATGATTATTTGCTGAACTCCGATAAGCAACTCGACCTGCTTTCCAAACGCTTTATCGTGTTTGAAATTGATGCGATAAAAGACCACAAAATTTTATTCCCCATAGTAACCATCATTATTATGGAGGTCTTCATCAACAAAATGCGCAGGCTTAAAGGCGTGCGTAAGCTGATACTGATTGAAGAAGCGTGGAAAGCGATTGCGAAAGAGGGCATGGCAGAATACATCAAGTATTTGTTTAAAACTGTCCGCAAATTTTTTGGTGAAGCCATCGTGGTTACGCAGGAAGTGGACGACATCATCCAGTCGCCCATCGTGAAAGAAAGTATCATCAATAACTCCGACTGCAAAATCTTACTTGACCAGCGCAAGTACATGAACAAGTTCGATGACATTCAGGCGATGCTCGGACTTACGGAAAAGGAAAAATCACAAATCCTTTCTATCAACATGAACAATGATGCAAGCCGACTTTACAAAGAGGTATGGATTGGCTTAGGTGGTACACACTCCGCAGTGTACGCCACAGAGGTGTCGCTCGAAGAATACTTAGCCTACACCACCGAAGAAACCGAAAAAATGGAAGTGATGCAGCTTGCCTATGAACTGGATGGTAACGTGGAGCAAGCCATTAAACGCATCGCCCTCCAAAGACGTGAGAAAGCAAACAATTATTAATCATTTAAAAATCAGGACAGTTGGAAAAAGAAAAAATAACCCTGCCTATTGGCAGCAACAAGGCTTTGATTTTTGAAGCAGAACCGGGCAATAAGGATGATGAGGATTTTGCGAAACTATGTAAGGAGGTAGCAGAAACCCATCCCCAAAGCATTCAGGATTTCTTTACAAGGCTCGGCAATCTGCAACAAAAACAAATCCCCCAAACTAAGAGAAAGCTGGGTAGGAAAATGTAAAGCAGCACAAAAGAAAAGCAAACAATTATTAATCATTTAAAAAATCAGAAACAATGAAAAAAGCAATGTTACTGGTGTGTACGGCAATCATGCTCGCCGTTGCACCATCCGCTAAAGCACAGTGGGTAGTTACTGACCCCGGAAACCTTATCTCCGGCATCCTCAATAGTGCCAATGAAATCGTACAGACTTCTTCGACAGTAAGCAATGTCGTTAAGAATTTCAACGAGGTGAAAAAAGTGTATGACCAGGGCAAGGAATATTACGACAAGCTGAAAGCCGTAAACAACCTTGTGAAAGATGCCCGTAAGGTACAGCAGACCGTTTTGCTGGTGGGTGATGTGTCCGAAATGTATGTGAAGAATTTCGGCAAGATGATGAACGACCCCAATTTCACCCCGCAGGAATTATCAGCAATCGCCAACGGCTATTCCACACTCCTTAACGAAAGCACGGAGTTGCTCAAAGAACTGAAACAGATTGTTAGTTCAACCGGGCTTTCCTTAAATGATAAAGAGCGTATGGATGTCATCGACCGTGTGTACAAAGAAGTAAAAGACTACCACAGCCTTGTACGCTACTACACCAACAAAAACATTTCCGTAAGCATTTTGAGGGCAAAAAAACAGAACAACACCAAAAGAGTGCTGGAACTGTATGGAACCGCAGAACAAAAATACTGGTAAGCTATGGAATGGAATAATCTTCATGAAATGCTGCGAAGCCTGTATGACGAAATGATGCCTTTAACCGCAGACATGGCGGCGGTAGCAAAAGGTATCGCCGGATTGGGCGCACTGTTCTACATTGCCCTAAAGGTATGGCAGGCATTGAGCCGGGCGGAGCCGATAGACGTGTTTCCTTTGCTTCGTCCTTTTGCCATCGGGCTGTGTATTATGTTCTTTCCAACAATGGTGTTGGGGACAATCAATGCGGTAATGTCCCCCGTGGTGAAAGGTACGCACTCCATGCTCGAAGGTCAGGTGCTTGACCTCAACAAGCTGCAACAGCAAAAAGACCAACTGGAACGGGAGGCCATGCTCCGTAATCCCGAAACCGCTTACCTCGTAAGCGATGAGGAATTTGATAAGAAGCTGGATGAATTGGGCTGGTCGCCGTCAGACCTGGTTACGATGTCGGGAATGTATATGGAACGTGGGATGTACGATTTAAAGAAAAGCATTCGTGATTGGTTCCGTGAATTGTTGGAAGTTCTCTTTCAGGCGGCGGCACTCGTCATAGACACGATACGAACGTTCTTCCTCATCGTGCTTTCGATATTGGGGCCGATAGCTTTTGCGATAAGCGTATGGGACGGTTTTCAGTCCACGCTTACGCAATGGCTCACCAGGTACATCAGCGTTTATCTATGGCTCCCCATATCCGATATGTTCAGTTCCATACTGGCGAAAATACAATCGCTCATACTGGAACGGGATATTGCAATGCTGGCTGACCCCAACTACATCCCCGACACTTCCAATACCGTGTATGTCATTTTTATGCTGATTGGCATAGTGGGCTATTTCACCATTCCAACAGTGGCGGGCTGGGTGATACAGGCAGGTGGTGCAGGAAACTTCATGCGAAATGTGAACCAAACTGCATCAAAAACTGGAAACCTTGCCGGAGCCGGAACGGGAGCCGCCGCAGGCAATATAGGCGGCAGGTTATTGAACAAATAATTAATCATCGTAAAAATGGAATTTAAAACATTAAGAAACATCGAAAGCAGTTTTAAACAAATAAGACTGTATGCTATTGTTTTTGCCGTTCTCTGCATTGCAGTGGTAGGATATGCCGTATGGCAGTCCTACCGTTTTGCGGAGTTGCAACGACAAAAAGTATATGTACTGGACAACGGCAAATCATTGATGCTGGCGTTGGCGCAGGATGCAAGCATCAACAGACCTGTTGAAGCAAGGGAACACGTAAGGCGTTTCCATGAATTGTTTTTTACCCTCGCACCGGATAAGAATGCCATAGAAAGCAATATGAAGCGGGCTTTTAATCTCGCTGATAAATCGGCTTTTGATTACTACAAAGACCTTTCGGAAAAGGGTTATTACAACCGCATCATTTCGGGTAATGTGCAGCAGCGTATCGAGGTGGATAGCGTGGTCTGCAATTTTGACCACTATCCTTATGCCGTGCGTACCTACGCCAAACAATTCATCATCCGTTCGAGCAATGTAACCAAGCGTAGCCTGATAACTTCCTGCAGCCTCGTAAACTCTGTCCGTTCGGACAACAACCCGCAGGGTTTCAACATTGAAAAGTTTGCTGTGCTGGAAAACAAGGACATGGAGGTTATCGAACGCTAAAATCAATTTTATGGAAGCATTATCAGATTTAAACACGTTTGCCAAAATCCTTACCGATAAAGGATATAGTGGCTATTTCCATACGCAGGGTGCCTATGCCGGAAAGCTGAAAGACAGCATTGGGGATTATCTCACAGACAACCGTAAAGGTTCAGTAAGTGTACCTAATCAGGAATTGTTGGTTACGGGCTACCTGCTATGGACAGGTGAAGATAAGCCACGGGTGGAATGCTGTATGCGGGTAAAATACCTCAACGGAAAATTCTTCCTGCACAAAATGGAAGTGGCAAGGAAAGACCAGTTCGGCGGATTGCTGAAACAATCGGAACTGGCAAACCTATCGGTGATTACCGCACCCAAAGCTAAAGAAGCAATTGCTATGGTCAGTGAAACACCGAAGCAAAAGACTATTCCTAAAGGCAAAGGTATCAGGCACTAAGAACGGAAAACAATCGAGGCATGAAAAAACTAAGAACAAAAATCAGCAAATGGTTTGACAGGCTCGATGAGCAGTGGCGGGAGTTGCCCCTTAAAAGGCAACACCGCTATACACTGCTGCTCTTTGCAGGTTATGCGTTGTTGTCCCTTGTGGTGATACTGAAAGTATGCTACGATGTAGCACAGTCCAACAACAAGATAACAATAGAGCATATCGAGAACCCGGTCATCCGGCAGAAAAAGTCCCCGGTTTCACCGCAGGACAGTATTTCAAAAATTCTAAAAAACAAGTTGTATGAAAGATAATGAAAACAAAAGAGTGAGTATTCTGGTCGAAGATGACAACCCGAATAACCAACAGAGCGCACCGCAGGATGGTGCGAAACGCAAAGCCGAAAAGCTAAAAAAGCCAATCATCTTTGTTTTGATGGCCGTGGTATTTCTCGGCTGTATGTATTTAATCTTCAAACCATCTTCCGACAAGAAAAAGGTTGAGGATATTGGGTTGAATGATGCCGTACCGCAGGCTACGGATGCAGGCTTGCAGTCTGACAAGCAAAAAGCCTATGAACAGGAAATGCTCGACCAAAAAATGGAGGAAAAGCGCAATGCACTTACTTCTCTTTCTGATTATTGGAATGAGGACAGTACCGCCAATGAGAAAGCAGCTAATCCGGATGAGGATTACGAAGACGGATCTGCTGGTGGTGGCGGTACACGCAGGGGCAGCAGTAACTCCGCTTTGAACAGCTATCGCAATGCCCAAAGTACATTAAGCTCATTTTACGACAATAACGATTATCAAACCCAGGAACTCCGCAAGCAAGTAGATGAACTGAAAGAGAAGTTGACGCAAAAGGATGTGCCAGCTACAACGACTGTGCAAGACCAAATGGCATTGATGGAAAAGTCTTACCAAATGGCGGCAAAGTATCTGCCGTCCAATATGACACCGCAACCCGGTAAGGTAGATAGCACTATTCCTGTAAAGAGCGGTACACAAAAGGAACATTTTGTGGCGTTCACACCAGCAAAGAAAAACGCCGTATCTGCATTGTACCGTGAACCAACCGACAGTGCTTTCCTTGCAAACTGGAATGAAGCCCGTAACAGGGGATTTTATACAGCAGGAACCAATGAGCAGGTGCAGCAGCCTAAAAACAGCATCAGGGCAATCGTACAGGAAACGCAGACCGTAACCGATGAAAGCGGTGTAAGGTTGCGTTTGTTGGAAAACGCAAAAATGCCGAGCCGTACCATTCCGGCAGGAACCGTGTTAACAGCAAATGCCAAATTTCAAAATGGAAGATTGCAGTTAAAAGTAACGTCCATTGAGTTTGAGGGCAACATTACACCTGTGGATATAACTGTGTACGATTTGGATGGGCAGCAAGGGCTTTATGTTCCTTATTCGCCCGAAATGAATGCCTTAACGGAAATCGCCTCTAATATGAGCCAAACCTCCGGTACATCCATTATGATGACCCGCTCCGCAGGCCAGCAGGCAGCAGGCGACCTTTCCCGTGGCGTAGTGCAGGGAATATCGGGTTACTTCTCCAAAAAAATGAGAACGCCGAAAGTAACCGTCAAAGCCGGTCATCAGTTATTCCTTGTTTCAAAAAATTAATCTTCAACACTAAAAGACAAAAGAAAATGAAAGCAATATTTAAAAGCCTTTTGGCAATGGTTTGTTTGATAACCTTTACAGCCAATACCAATGCACAACAGGTTGCATCAAAAACAAGCAAGTTAAGCATGGGTAAGGTGGAGCCTTACGAAATGCAGGTAACGTACAACAAAACATCGCACCTGATATTCCCGTCCGCTATCCGTTACGTGGATTTGGGCAGTGAATACCTGATTGCAGGTAAGGCAGACGATGCCGAAAATGTACTGCGTATAAAAGCCTCCGTTAAGGATTTTACAGATGAAACCAATTTTTCTGTCATTACCGAAGATGGTCGTTTCTACAACTTCAATGTTTTTTACAATGCTTATCCCACAACACTGAATTACGATTTGCTGACCATGCAAAAAGCATCGGATAGGGAAAACGGTAACGATGTGCTGTTTGAAGAATTGGGCAACAATTCGCCATCACTGGCGGGCTTGCTCATGGAAACGATTTATAAAAAGAACAAGAGGGTTGTAAAGCATATCGGCTCCAAAAGTTACGGCATACAGTTTTTGTTGAAAGGTATCTATGTCCACAACGGTAAATTTTATTTCCATACAGAGTTGCGCAATACCAGCAATGTGCCGTTTGCCATTGACTTTGTGAGTTTCAAAATCGTGGATAAAAAAGTAGCTAAACGAACAGTGGTGCAGGAAAAGCCTGTAATCCCGTTGCGTATGTATAAACCACTCACAGAAATTGCTGGCAATACCACTGAACAAAACGTATTCCTGCTCGACCAGTTCACCATCAAAGATGACAAAGTATTGTTGATTGAGATTTTTGAAAAGAACGGCGGCAGGCAGCAAACGCTTCAAATCGAAAACTCGGATTTGGTACACGCCAAATTGGTAAATGCAATGCACTTAAAGATTAATTAACCAAAACAAAAATAACAATGATAAAATACATTTTAGCTGTAATGCTTGCCATGTTGGGCATTACAGCAACACAGGCGCAAAGAATGATGCCGGGGCAAAAAGGGCTGGAAATAAATGCTGGCCTATTGTCAAAAGAAGTAAGCGACAATTATTATCTAAACTTGACCTTGACCACATACGCAAAGAGTGGCGGTTACTGGCTGTGGGGTGCTGAATACACCCACCAGCTTGCCGATTACAGGGACTTGCACATACCACTCGAAACCTATACAGGTGAAATGGGTTACAGTCTTCAGCTATTGGGCGATGCAAGAAAGACCATCACGTTAAATGCCGGGCTTACCGCCGTTGCGGGTTACGAAACGGTTAACCGCAACGAAGCAACGCTGTATGACGGCTCTAAAATCCTCGACAAAGACCACTTTATCTACGGAGCTGGAGGACGTTTGTCTTTTGAAACCTACCTGTCCGACAGGTTTGTATTGCTCCTGCAAGGTCGTACCAAAGTGTTTTGGGGTACGGATTTAAAACAGTTCCGACCATCGGCAGGCGTTGGACTAAGGTTTAACTTTTAAAAAGAACAACAATGAAAAGAATATTGAACAGTATTAATTTTTTGTGGCTGCTTCTCCTGGTCATTACCAGTTGCACCATACTATCATCCTGCAATAAGGATGAACTCGACATACAGCAGAACTACCCGTTTGAGGTTAAAGTAATGCCAGTTCCCGGAGATATAGCAAATGGGCAGACCGTTGAAATAAGAATTACGATTGAGCGTAGCGGCAACTTCAACGATGCAAAATACTTTATCCGCTATTTCCAATATGACGGACAGGGTACGTTGCGATATTACAGCGAACCGCCGTATATGCCCAACGATAGTTACCAGTTGCCAGCCACACAGTTTCGGTTGTATTATACTTCACAGTCCACCGTATCGCAATCATTTGATGTATGGATAAGTGACAATTTTGGAAATGAAAAGAAGATGAGTTTTGAGTTTAATAGTAAAGAGTAGAAACAAAAAAATCCTGCCCGGTGTGGCAGGATTTTTGTTTTCGCTTAATTCACTTTTTATCCTTTTTACATAGGGGGACAGATATTTTTTCGTAAATTGAAACGGTAGAAAAAGAGTGTGTTATGATAGCATCATTGGTTTTAGGTATAATCGCTTTGGTTTTGGGATTGGGCTTGCGGTATTGGATTAACCGCCGTAAATTTTATAGACGAAGCCCCACCGGGGCAGAAGGTTTTTCATCTTATGAAAAATCAGTCGCCATCAGGTTTGTTGAACGTGCTGGCAAATGGATTGCCTATGCACTGATTATTTTCGGGCTACTGTTTCTATGGAGTTATTCAAGGCAGAAAAGCGCAAAAGAAAAACAGTCCCAAAATACGGAAATACAAACCCCACGATAAGCAACGGTATAATTAAAGTGAACGGTACAGGTCTTAAAGGTCTGTACCGTTTTCTTTTGTACCAAAGCCATGCAGAAAGGTAACTGGCTGGTTGCGTAAAAGAGCCATTATTGCTATCTTTGCTATGTAATATATAAAAATCTTAAAGTGTTTTTGCTTTAAGTCTCGATACTGAAAACTGGTAATTTAAAGACAACGAGACAATAAGTAAGAACGCTCATGCTACGGCGTGGGCGCTCGCTTATTCGTTGTCAGGCATACCAGTGCCCCAGTATCGGTAAGTGTGGTCGCCTACGCTATTTTTTTTGCACAGGCTCCATTTCTAAAAAACAGATATTATGGACACTGCAAACGAAAACAAAAAAACAATCCGGGTAGCCATTGTAGACGATAATGCGATACTCCGGAACCTCTCGGTGAAGCAGCTTGAAAATTCAGGCTTTGTAATTCTATTTCGAGCCGATAACGAGCAAGATGCTGTAAAAAAGATACTGGATTACGGTTTGCCCGATGTCTGCATCGTTGAAGAAAATTTTGCAACGGCTAAACTGTTACTCGAAGAATGCCCTAATTTAAAGGTGCTGATGTCAACTACTGCTGACAATGAAGAAAGCGTTGGAAATATGCTGAAAGCAGGCGTGTTGGGCTATGTACTGAAATTTGCCGACCCTGACGAAATAACAATCGCCATTAAAGCATTGAGTACAGGCAAAAAATATTTCAGTGTAGGGGTTAGCGGGGCGGCAATGGAATATTTCAAATAACGGGTACAATTCCGGTTTCTTTGCTACTTTCTTTTTCGTTCAACTCACGAAAGAAAGTAGTTCAATCCTGTAATAATAAATGTGGGAACGGTATAAACTACCATTCCCACAATGCTAATGCCTGGCTAACTATGTAATAAAGTTTACGAATTGTAGAATACATAGCCGCCATCGCTCCAATAGTCGCTTAAAAACAAGTCCCTTGCGTAAGCCTCATAATCGAAATATTGCTTTGCAAAGTCGCTTAGGTCGCTTCTTTCCTCGACCAGTTCCGTTGCAAAATCTTCTTCGCTGTTATACTCGCCGATGTAGTCGCTTTCAAAGTCGCTTATTAGGTCGTTTATATCTTCTTCCGATAACTTACGGTGTCCGTTGTTGCACCATATTAGAAAAGGCTCTTTTTGGTTTTCCTCCATATTCTCGAAAGCCTCTATAACCTCAAATATGTTGTCGCTTATAGAACATTCGCTTATTAAGCCCTCCGGGATATTTTCGTAATCCTGAAACATAAATTCGGGGTCTTCTTCGTCATTGTGGAGTTCATGACAGGCGGCGTAAAATTCTTCTTTGTCTGCATAGTCGGACAGGTTTAACCATTTTCCGAATATTGAACCGTCATTATATTTTGCGTATGTTCCCACATATACGGCTGCTTCTGATATATTGATTTGATGTGTCATTTCCTTAGTATTTGCTTGTGATTTGAATTGAATTTTTAGATTTATTCGGTAATGAGAGGAGGTGCTGTTTCGTTTCCTTATTACCATTTCCAATGCTGTTAATCTTCATACCTGACATTTTTTTTATTCGTCTAAAGAGCCGGAGTATGCTATGTTTCGTTTCACGAGCAGAAAAAGGTTAGTGTTTAGCCGACACAAGGTTTTGGGAAAAAATACTACCCAAAGGGTGGAGATTTTTTTTCAAACTTGCATGACCTTGTGGCGGCGTTAAGAACACGGAAATACCTTTGCTCTTGAAACGGAACAAAAAGGCATACTGGCTCTTTGAATAAAAAACCGTGGAAACAATGAAGATGGCATTGGCAAATGGTTCTGATTGGAAAGAAATTTCACTTTCGATTTATTGAATTTCTAAAGGCTGTATGAATGCCAACTAAAGCCAAATAATGCTACCCAAAGACAGATGCAAAAGCTCTTTCAGCCAACTGTTTAAGTTTACCAAAACGGAATAATCCGCTATGGTAATAATTAAAAAGAGTTGAAGATGGAAAGTGAGAAAGCGACTGATTTAACTCCTGAAAGAGTGATGCAGATTTTGAAAAAAAAGGGAACTCTTGTAGATATTGAGGAAGCCAAAATCATCTTGGAGTTTGTGAAGAAAATTGCTCACATAGCCGTTGACCAATATTTGCGGGGATGTCTTTAAATAAGTGTGATATGAAAAATTGTTGTGATGAGGAAAGCAGATTTGTACATACGTGTATCAACCGATGAACAGGCGGACAAAGGGTATTCACAACGTGACCAGGAAGAACGTCTAAGGAAATATTGCGAAATAAAAGGCATTCCGATTAGGGATGTTTATGTAGAAGACCATTCGGCAAAGTCCTTTAAACGTCCCGAATGGCAAAAATATTTATCCAACCTACGCAAGTCAAAAAACAGCAAGTCGGGGGCATTATTGTTATTTACTAAGTGGGATAGGTTCAGTAGAAATGCTGGCGATGCCTATCAGATGATTAACCAGTTACGAACGTTTGGAGTAGAGCCGGGTGCAATCGAACAGCCCTTAGACCTTACCATTCCCGAAAACAAAATCATGCTGGCGTTCTATCTTGCTGCGCCGGAGGTAGAAAATGACAGAAGGGCATTGAATGTCTTTCATGGGATGCGCCGTGCAAAGAAAGAGGGGCGGTACATGGGAACGGCTCCATTGGGATATGTAAATAAAATATCAGAGGATAAAAAGAAGTTTATCGCACCTCATGATGTCGAGGCTCCTGTTTTGAAATGGGCATTTGAACAAATTGTAGCAAACAATTTCAACACAGAGCAGATATGGAAAATGGTACGGGAAAAGACCGATGGTAAAGGCAGGTTTAGTAAGAACAATTTTTGGGTAGCCTTGCGAAACCCATTGTATTGCGGCAAGATTTTCATTCCTCCATATAAAGAGGAACAGGGATATTTTGTAATGGGGCAACACGAGCCGCTAATCAGCGAAAAGATGTTTGCGGATGTTCAGGATGTTCTTGATGGTAGGAAAAGAGTTATTAAGCCCAAGATAGTAGCAATGGACAATCTGCCACTTAGGGGATTTCTTAAATGCCCTAAGTGCGAACGTATGTTGACAGGTAGTGCCTCGAAAGGTAAGATGGGTAATTACTACAACTATTACCATTGCAGTTCTTCTTGCGGTACTCGGTTTAAAGCGGAAGCCGCTAATGAAGCATTTATAAAACAGTTACAGTACCTATCTCCAAAAGAAGGTATGGTAGATATTTTCATTGAAGCCTTTATAAGAGATTTCAACAATAAGACCAAAGCCCAAAACAGCGAAAGAACCAATATCATAAGTGAGATTGATACATTGAACAAACGTTATCAAAATGCGCTGTTGAAAAATGCAGACGGTGAAATGGCCGATGATGATTTCCAAGAAGTCAAGAAGTTAACCAAAGGTCGGATTGAGAAATTGGAAGGGCAGTTGAATGACTTAGCTTCAGTTGGAACAGAAATTAAGGACTTAGTAGCATCAACCTTAAAAAAGGTCGCCAACATTGATAGACGCTATGAAAACGGGGATATTGAAGAAAAACGAGCAATAATAAGTTCGATGTTCCCCGAATTTTTGGAATTTGACGGAACAAGACATCGAACTCAAAAAATCAATTCTGCAATTATGCTTATCTATCAGAACACCAGCAAATTACAGGGCAAAAAAAATGGGACAAGTCTTTCTTTTTTAGACTTGTCCCAAGACGTGATCCCGCTGGGACTCGAACCCAGGACCCATACATTAAAAGTGTATTGCTCTACCAACTGAGCTACGGAATCTTGTGTTTGGGGTTGCAAATGTAGGAGAAAATCTATTCAGTTGGTAATGAACACATAAAAAATCTTAATTTTTTTTCTGTTTCCGCAGACACGTAACCATTTGCCGGATAAAATATAAAACGATCAGACTGCCGAAAAGTAAGCTGGTGAAAGGTTATATACATCGGGTAGGAAAATATGATTGATAGTATGCAGCAAAAGAGACAATCAAGAATAAAATACTCATTCCTGCGTGTCGTAAATATCCCTGATCTTGTCGTGGTCAGCACTGCGAAAATTAATTGGGTTGATGCAATTTTGATTAACAGAATTCATTTTAACGCACCAATTCCACATTATGGAAACAATAATGCTCAACAACGATATCAAAGTGATGTACATCACTGCCGCTTCTTTTCCGGAAGGTATTATGGATGCACACCAGGCATTGCATGCCAGGGTGCCTTTTTCAACAAACAGAAAATATTTTGGTATTTCAAGACCAGAAAAGGGGCATATTGTATACAACGCTGCGGCAGAAGAACTGCAGCCCGGTGAAGCTACGCAATATTGTTGCGACACTATGGTGATAAAGAAAGGGCGGTATATAAGTATTGACATTCCTGGGTACCGGGACGATATCCCGGCAATTCAGAAAACTTTTGATCAATTGCTGGTTACACCCGGCCTTGACCCGCAGGGATATTGCGTGGAATGGTATTTTAATGATACTGATATGCGGTGTATGATCCGTATGGAAAATTAAGTATTGTAAACGTAAATGTTTAAAGTATATGAGACAACTGATTGTTTCAACCTGGATGACAATTGACGGCGTTTTTGATGCCACGAACATGCATCAATGGTTTAACCCGTACGACAGTGCTGAACGGCAGGATTATATCCGGTCGGGCATACTGGATGCAGATGCCATCTTTTTTGGTCGTAAAACATACGAAATGCTGGCACCCTACTGGTCTTCACTGACCAATAACGAAATGGGCGTAGCAGGTAAACTGAATAGTGTTCAGAAATATGTTGTTTCAAAGAACATGGAAACAGCCAGTTGGAACAATACGGTTATTATTAAAGATGATGTAGTGGAAACCATCCGGCAACTGAAACAACAACCCGGTAAAGAAATGCAGATCGAGGGAAGCGCTCTGCTTGTTCAGTCTTTATCCGGAGCAGGTGTTATTGATGAATACCGCTTTCTGGTACACCCGGTTGTAATGGGCAGTGGCAAACGCTTTTTTGATGAAGGAATGAGTACCGGCAATATGGAACTGGTAAGAACTACTGCATTCAGTAAAGGTGTATTGCTGGTGTGCTACAGGCCTTTGTCTGTATAATATCTTTTATCTGTAATATTCTCCGGGGCTGCACAAGCAGCCCTTTTGTATGTTTAAACATTTCTTCCGATAAAAATCAGCTCATGTACTAATGCAGGTCATAGGAATCCTTTTGTTGTTAAGGTAGCTTTGGTTTCAAACAGGTTTTATGGAAAAGATATTACTGGTTACCGATGCCACCGCAGTAAATATTCAGGCAGTTGATTTTGCCTGCTATATTGCGAGGCTTACAAGGTCAAGACTTACGGGTATCTTTCTTGAAAATATGTTACTGGCCGAAATTCCTCTTACCAGAACCATGCATGGCCTTACATATATTGAAACCGTGGTAACAGATGATATTCCTGTTAACGAAGACAAAAAGGCACTTTGTCGTGCCAATGCCAAATTGTTTGCAGATGCCTGTGAAAACAGGGGCGTAAATTGCAATCTTCGTCATCATGTTACCGGTTCTGTATCAGTAGTATTGCATGAAAGCCGTTATGCAGATCTGCTGATAATTGATCCTGCTACTTCTTTCAAAGAGCGTGATGCCGTGCCGAGTCGTTTTACCAGGGAAGTACTTTCCAGGGTTGAATGTCCTGTTCTGGTAGCCCCCTTTAGTTTTGATGCCATTGACGAGATTCTATTTACCTGTGATGGCAGTGCCTCCGCTTCTTATGCCATCCGGCAGTTTGGTTATCTGTTTCCTGAACTGAACGACAGGAAAGTGACGGTGTTACAAATTAATAATTCCGGTAAATGGGATGAAACTCAAAAGAATATGGTCAATAGCCTGCTGCAATGCCGGTATGAAGGAATACATTTCTCCGCTTTAAAAGGCAACACACCTGATGTGATGTTTGACTACCTGTTAGGCAAAACCAATATCCTGGTAGTGATGGGGGCATTTGGGCGAGGGGCATGGTCTAGTTTTTTTAAACGAAGCGTAGCTGAAAAATTATTGAAGACAATCAACCTGCCGGTATTTATTGCTCACCACTAATGACGTTAACAATATTTATTTACCAATAATCAAAAGGAGGTTTTATGGCAACTAATGCAATGATCCGTAAAAACAACTTTTACCCTTCTGTATTTGATGAGTTTGTTAAGCCCTGGAATAGCTGGTTCGACAATGAGTTGATACCTGCCAGGGTGCTGACCGCACCGCCGGTAAATATTACTGAAAATGATAACGATTATCAGTTGTCGATTGGAGTGCCGGGTATGAGAAAAGATGATTTTAACATTGATGTAGAAGGTAACGTATTAACTGTCAGCAGCGAAAAGGAAGAGAGCAGTGAAGAAAAAGATAAAAAGTATACGCGTAAGGAATTCAGTTATGCTTCTTTCAGCAGAAGTTTTGCTCTGCCAGAAGAAGTGGCACAGGAAAAAATTACTGCCAGTTATACTGATGGTACGTTGAAAATAGTTTTGCCCAAAAAAGAAGAGTCCCGTAAAACATCGTTGTTGCGGAATATCTCCGTTCAATAGATGATTGTTGTGTTTATCCCTCCGCTGTTTTTACAGTGGAGGTTTTTTGACCAAAAATTATATGATGTTATGATACAGGAAAAAAATATTCATTACTATCATGAGTTGCAGGACTGGAAACGTTCTGTTGATTTTTACCTGGAAGAACTGTCCGTTTTTAATGACAGGGTTGCTGAAGTGACAGAGAAAAATACCAATCGCGATACATTGGCCCGGGTAGAGCATTTTCAGAATCAGTTTATTTTACAACAGGAGCAGTTTGAGCTTTTGCGACATGATATACGCAGCCATAAAGAGAAGATCGAAAGTATAATGGCTGCAAAAAATGATGCTCAGAAGGGAAGTCTGACTCCAGGACAACAGCAGATAAGAGACCGGTTATTACATGCTGAAAAGATATTTGCGGATACTAAACATGCTTTTTATAATTTTTTATCCGCTGTTCTGTAAAAGCTTATTTTAGCGGTTAATAAAAACGGGCCTTATATACAAGGCCCGTTTTTATTAATTCCCGGAGTGATTTATGGTGTGGCTATTTCCAGTACAACACGCCCTTCAATAGCTCCTTTTTTCATGTCTGCAAATACGTTGTTGATATCTTCCATTTTTGCAGGGTGTACGGTCGTTTTTACTTTCCCTTCTACTGCAAATGCAATGGCTTCCTGCATGTCTTTGCGTGTACCTACAATGGAACCACGTATGGTATAGCGATTCAGTACTGCATCAAAAATAGGCAGATCAAAATTGCCGGGAGGCAACCCGTTTAAAGACAATGTTCCTTTTCTTCGCAATGCTGCAAGGCCCTGCTGAAAAGCAATAGGAGTAGCGGCTGTAACCAATACGCCATGCATGCCCCCGGTTTCTTTTTTCAGATAGGTGCCAGGGTCAGTATGTAATACATTGACGGTAAGTTCTGCACCCAGCCTGCGCGCAAGCTCCAGTTTATCATCGGCCACATCAATAGCTGCCACGTGCAGCCCCATTGCTTTGGCATACTGAATGGCCAGGTGTCCCAGTCCGCCAATGCCGGAAATTGCCACCCATTCGCCAGGACGGGTATCTGTCTCCTTTAAACCTTTGTATACGGTAACACCTGCACAGATAATAGGGGCAATAGATGTAAAATTGATGCCTGCAGGAAACCTGGCAACATACCTGGCATCGGCAGTTACATATTCTGCATAACCTCCCTGTACGGTGTAACCTCCGTTTTTTTGTTTTTCGCACAGCGTTTCCCAGCCTGTAATGCAATATTCGCAACAGCCGCAGGCGCTGTATAGCCAGGGAACACCAACAATATCGCCTTCTTTCAGGCCGGTAACACCTGCTCCCAATGCAGCTACATAACCAATAGCTTCATGACCAGGTATTAATGGTAAAACCGGTTTTACCGGCCAGTCGCCGCTGGCTGCATGCAGGTCGGTATGACAAACCCCGCAGGTAATTGTTTTAACCAGTATTTCATAAGGGCCAGGCATACGTACCGGCATCTCTTCTATTTGTAAAGGTTGACCAAATGTTCGTACAACCGCGGCTTTCATTGTTTTTGGGAGCATGATGTATTGATTTACATGAATATGTTTAATACTTTTTTATAGTGATTATTTATTATGGGCAATAAACAATGACAGATTAAGGCTTTCCATTAAAACATCAGCCATGCTGGGTCTGAACCATCGTGATACCATTCCCCGGCGATAGGCACCTAATACAACGAGTGTTTGAGCACCTTCGTTTCTGAGCTTTTTGATTATCTCTTCTTCGGTATTCCCTTGTAATACGGTATATGTTGCTTCTGGATAATGGCGTTTCATGAATTCTTTCATAAGTGTGTTGTCCGGAAGATGTAATGACTGTTTATCACTGTTAACTGATATTACTTCTGTATCCAGGTACTTCAGTGTAGGCAGTATATAACTGAAAGACTTGATGGCAAATACTGAAGATGGCTCACCGTCATACAGTAATATGATCTTTTCATAGTTTTCAAACGCATGCGGTACTATCAGTACAGGGCATTGGACTTCGCTAAGTAAATTGCGTATAAAACGGGTTGGAGCTTTTTCTTCATAATGAGTGAGGGTTTCGCGGCTGTCGATAACCAGCAGGTCGGCATAAACACTTTCATGGAGCAATTCCTGAAGCGCAATATTCCGATCGTAATGAATTGAATAGTTGATACCGGCTTTTTTGCAAAGTATTTCAAATTCAATAACAGATCGTTTTCTTGTTTCCTGGTCTCTTTTTTCGAGACGGCGATGTTTTAGTTCATCTATCCCTTCGTCACCAGCCAGTTCAAATATTTTATAACTATGATATGTAAAGTCGTCCAGCATTAAGCCAACCAGGTGTGCATTGGATTGCCTGGCCAGGCCAATGGCATGTTTTACAGTGCTATCTGAATATTTTAATCCATCAATAGCTGCAATGATCTTTTTCATAACATAATTGTTGATTGATAGGCATAGCTGGTATTAGAAAGTAATGGCTGATGTGGCCGGGTTGCTTTCAAAACGACCGGTCTTCTGAGTGATGTTGATCCTGAATAATATTCCTTTGATATGATGATGGTCTTCAGGGGCGAAAGGCCAGTTTGCACCCAGATGAACAGTATCACTGGTCACAAGTGGAAAATTTCTTTGCAACAGTATATGCAATGCCATTTCTCTTTCCTTATCAGTAATCAGTTCTTCAAACATTCCCTGGCAGATAACACTTTTCCAGTTGGCCATATTTTCCAATATATCTACCTGGAAACAAACAGATGGGTTCTGACGCATGAACCGCAGCTTCATTCCTTCATGTGTGTGACAATAAATATGTGAGTTGTAATATGCATAGCTGATCGGTACAACATAAATTGCATCATGATTGGAACAGCCGATCCTGCCTGTTATCTGGCTTTGTAATACTTGTTCAATTTCTGCTGCTGTTAATTCCCCAAACATATCATTGCTTTTATTAAAGGTAACCTGGTACCTGTATCCTTTCAATGATGATGGTCATTGGTAATGATGATTGTTGTCAGCGTTGTTTGACTTATGCACAGCGGGGAAACTGTTATTGTAAGGTTTTAGGACGCCGTTTCCGGAACAGCAGCCATTTGGTAAGTTCAGCGCACAGCAGGTAAATGATTACCAGCAATACGATGGTTGTTAATACTGGTAATGGCAGTAATTGGAAGCCGATCGTTTTACCGGCAGGTAATAAGATCAGCAGCCAGCCTATGGCAAGACAGCTTAATGTACTGGCTGTAAGTGCCGCAGATGGCTTGCTTTTAAAGAAGGGAGTACGATGGGTACGGATAATAAATACAACCAGTATTTGCGTTGATAAGGATTCAATAAACCAACCGGTACGGAATTGTTCAGGTGTTACAGAAAAATAGCTGTACAGCAGGTAGAAGGTGATCATATCAAATACAGAACTAAGCAGTCCAAAGTAAAACATGTATTTGCGGATGATGACCTGGTTCCACTGATGTGGTTTACTGGTGTATTGTTCGTCAACATTGTCGGAGGGAATGGTGAGCTGCGAGGCGTCGTACAGAAAGTTGTTGGTTAGTATCTGTACCGGCAGCATTGGTAAAAAAGGAAGAAAGAGTGTTGCGGCTGCTACTGAAAACATATTTCCGAAGTTGGAGCTAAGGCCCATTAATATGTATTTCATGGTATTGCCAAAGGTTTTCCGGCCTTCCAGGATACCTGCTTTCAGCACAGACAGGTCTTTCTGCGTTAAAATAATACCGGCAGCATCTTTTACCACATCATAACTGTTGTGAACAGAAATGCCTATGTCGGCTGTTCGCAATGAGGGTACATCGTTAATGCCATCGCCCATATAGCCCACTGCATGGTGATGTACTTTTAAAGCCCTGATGACCCTGTTCTTCTGTTCGGGTGAAAACCTTCCGAAGATAGTAGTTTCACGTGCTTTTAGCTGAAGCGCTTCGTCGCTCATGTTTTCAACTTCATGTGCCTGCATAATTCCTTTAACAGGCAAACCTATTTGCTCACAGATCTTTTGTGTTACAATTGCACTGTCGCCGGTTATAATTTTTACTTCAACGCCGATTTCGCGTAGCGCTGCTATTACCACACCTGCATCTTTTTTAGGCGGATCCAGAAAAGTAATAAATCCCAGAAAATCAAAATCCTGTTCATCTTCTTTGGTAAATACTGTTTGCGTACCAATATTTTTGGTAGCTACAGCCAGCACCCTGAAGCCTTGTGCGCTCAGTGCTTCATATTGATCCATGAAATCTTTTTCGGCAACAGAACCCTCTTTAATACCCTGAAATATAGCTTCTGGTGCTCCTTTGCATATTAACAGTTTTGTGTTGTTGTAATCTACAGCCACGCTCATTCTTCTGCGGATAAAGTCGAAAGGTATTTCATCAATTTTACTATATGGTAATGCCGCAGGAGTTACATGATCCATAATAGCGTTGTCCAACGGATTTTTTACACCGGTTTGCAGCTTGCTGTTCAGCCAGGCCAGGGTTAGCAGTTGTTGTTCCTCAATGCCCTTTACTGGTATACAGGTAGCTAACTCTATTTTATCTTCAGTAATAGTGCCTGTTTTGTCTGTACACAGTACATCCATGCTGCCAAAATTGGGGATACTGGTCGTTTTTTTTATAATCACCCCTTTCTTTGCCATATTCAATGCGCCACGTGCCATTGTTACAGACATTACCATTGGTAAAAGCTCGGGAGTAAGCCCTACTGCAATGGCCAGTGAAAACATAAAGGCCTCAAACACATCGTGTTTCCTGAATGCGTTTATCAGGAATATAAAAAGTACCAGGAAAAGGGTAACACGAAGAATAAGATAGCCAAACTGCTTCATGCCATGCATAAAGGAGGTCTCCGGCTCACGGACCACAAGCGTTTTTACAATTTTGCCAAACTCAGTGGAAATGCCTGTCCGCAGCACAACAACACGGGCACTGCCGCTGATAACAGACGAACCCATGAATACAATATTGGTCAATGCTGCAATAGTGGCATCCTGTGATAATCCTGTTACAGGTGCAGCACTTTTTTCACAGGGAAAGGATTCGCCTGTAAGTGAAGACTGATTGATATAGAGATCGCTGGATTCAATGATACGTGCATCAGCCGGAACAATTTTTCCGGCGTTCAGCAACACAATATCACCCGGGCAAAGCAGTTCCGGCATTACTTGCTGTTCGTTACCATTGCGTATTACTGTAATTGTATTTTTTACAATCTGCTTTAAGTTTTCTGCTGCATTACCGGCTTGCCTCTGCTGAAAAAAATCCAGCAGTACGCTGAACATAATTATTCCCAGGATGATGCCTCCATTAGTTATTTCACCTGTCCCAAACGAAACAATGGTTGCAGCCAGCAGAATGAGCGTAAGCGGGTTCTTAAAATTAGAAAGGAATAATAGAAGATCGTTTTTGCTTTTACTGGTATCAACTGTATTGCTGCCGTATTGCTTTGATCGGGCTTCGGCTTCTTCATTGCTGAGTCCCTGTACACTATCACTTTGTAAAAGCCTGATTGCTTCTTCAGCACTAAGCTGTGCCTGGGTAAAGAGTGTATCATGTACGGGATTTGTCATGGATACAAATAAAAAAACTTTTAATAGCCTTTTGAATGATCAGAGTCATTGTTTGTTATGACAAGTATCACCAATCAAAAGCATTTATACTGCTAGTTTCGGTAAAACGATATTTTATATGCTATTGCCATTTATAGCAAATCGCCCATCTGTTGAAGTTACAACTTTCCAGGCAGACATACCCATTACCATTTTACTGCCTTTTGAGCCGCATATGCGTGGCAAAAGTATGATAGAGCATCAGCTTTCCTGTGCCATGCATAAGACAGAGCGGATACTGGCTGATCTGTATCCGGTAACCATGATAATACCGGTTATGAGCAGGTTACAACACCTGGTTTCCTCTATCAATTACAGTTGTTTTAAGAAAAGCATAGCACTGTTTGTATCGGCCGTTACTGAGAAGGTCTTTTACCTGGATATCGAACTGGAGGAAAAGGTAATTGCCGGCAGACCTTTTTCCCTTGGCAACTTAATTGCTAATAAAAAGCAGCAGGAAAAACTGCTGGTGCTTTGGTTGCAGGAAGACAGGTTCGATGTGTATGAAGCAGACAATGAGCGTTGTTTGTGTGTGGATAGTAATCTGTTAATGCATTCTCCGGGGTTTGATAAGGATATTAAAAAAGAACGCATTACTGCAGCTGATTTGTACCGGTTTATGATGTATGCAGACAGTATGCTATCAATGTTATTGACAACCTATCCTTTTCCGGTAATTGTGGCCGGAGAAGATTACCTGGTTGATTATTTCTGGAGCACAACAGTTAATGAGATGCATATTGCCGGTTTTTTACCCTCAAAGGAAAGCATGACAAATGAAACTGAACTGTTGACTCATCTGCAACCATGGATTACAGACTGGCAACAGGTAAAAGTGCAGAGTCTTTTACAGCAGGTAGAACAGGCAAGGAAAAAAGAAAATGCGGTATGGGGATGCTGTAATATCGTACCATTGCTGCGCCAGGGAATTGGGGGACTGCTGATAGTAAGCGGTACAGTGCTATATGGTAGAAAATATACAGATAATTTTATCATACCTCAGCATTGGAATATGCCCGTGCCGTTTTATTGTTTCAATGATACCGACAATGCAATTGAACTGGCGTTGATGAATGATATTGATGTGGAAGTAATTCCCGGTTTTTTGGACACGTTCAATGACATGGTGCTATTACCAGTTTCTGAAAATATAAATAATTTATAGCGATTTTAAATTATAGTTATACAGTATGCAATCAATTATAACAGTAACATTTAATCCGGCTATTGATAAAAGCACAATTGTTCCGGCTTTACAACCCGGGCATAAAATGCGCTGCAGTGAACCGGTATTTGAACCTGGAGGCGGAGGTATTAACGTTGCCAGGGCTTTACAAAAACTGGGTGTTGAAGCCACTGCATTCTATATGGCTGGAAGTTATACCGGGCTTTTTCTGCAACAGTTGTTGCAGCAGAAAGGAATAGCTTCTGTGGCTGTGCCTATCCGCGAGCATACGCGTGAAAACCTGATGGTATTTGATAGTGCAGCTCAATTACAATACCGGTTTGTAATGCCGGGGCCTCTGGTACAGGAAGATGAATGGCATGCACTGATAGAAAAGATACAGGAATATCCTGCTGCCGACTACCTGGTTGCCAGTGGCAGCTTGTCTTCGGGTATTCCAGCTACTGCATTTGCAATGCTGGCCAGGATTGCAAAAAAGAAAGGAAGCCGTTTTATTGCAGATACTTCCGGTGAGCCATTACGGCTGGCCCTGGAAGAAGGAGTGTTTTTAGTGAAACCGAATATACGTGAGTTTTGCTCATTGGTGGGATGTCCTGAAACTGACAGCAATGCCATTTTAAAATATGCCCGGAAACTTGTCAATAGTGGTAAATGCATAGCGTTACTACTGTCGCAGGGAGCTTCAGGCGCATTGCTGGTAACTGCAGAGAAAGCTTTGCAGATACCTGCGCCCATGGTAAAATGCAACAGTACGGTAGGGGCAGGTGACAGTATGCTGGCCGGTGTAATTGCAGCACTGGCTAAGGGAAAAGATATGGAAAACGCTGCATATTACGGAGTGGCCTGCGGGTCGGCTGCTATCCTGAATGCAGGGACTCAGTTGTGCAGTAAGGCTGATGCAGACCGGTTGCTGGCAACAATGGCCCGGAATCCAGCCGGTATATAATTCTTTTTTACTTTGTTATCGCTATATCAGGGCGTCAGGATGGATATTTGAATAGCTGGTATTGCCTGTAATTTCATTGGCATTATGGATATTTTTCTGCCAGCAATCCAGATTGTGAAATGTTGCCTGTGCTGTGTGCTGTAATGTTTCGTTGGTGGCAAATGCATGATGCGGGGTGATCAATACATTATTTCTGTTTAACAGTTGATTTAACAGCACATCATATTTTGCAGGGTGCTCGCTGTAGTCATAAAAAAACAGTCCGCGTTCCTGTTCATAAACATCAGTTCCGAAAAATGCGATGGTACCGTTGTCCAGTCCTCTGATCACTTCCCGTGTGTTAACGAGGCTGCCACGGCTGGTGTTGATCAGCATGACCCCTTTTTTCATTTTGTCAATAGCATTGCCATCAATCATATTATGAGTCCGGTCGTTCAGGGCAATGTGCAAAGTAATGATGTCCGAATGTTCAAGCAAGTGATCAAACGATACATATTTTATTTTATACCTGGTTTCAAGAAGTGTATTCTTTTTTTCATCAAAAGCCAGTAACTGACACCCGAAACTGTGCAGTATTTGTGCCATGATGCAGCCAACCTTGCCAGTACCTACAATACCCACCGTTTTACCATACAGGTCTGTACCTATCAGGCTGCCTGCCGAAAAATTATATTCATGCACCTGTTTGTTTGCCAATAACAACTTCCTGTTAAGGGCCAGTATCATTGCCATGCTGTGTTCTGCAACTGAATGAGGCAGGGTAGTAGGTACATGTGCTATCCTGATATTGTGGGCTTTGGCAGCCTGTATATCTATATTGTCATAGTTTTCAGCGCGGATGGTAATATACTTTACTCCCGAAACATGCAATTGTTCTATTACAGCGGCAGAAATATCATCGTTCATAAATGCCGATACTGCTTCATAGCCGTTGGCAAGTACTGCTGAGGCAGTATTAAGCCGATCTTCTTTCATATGGATATCGTGCCCTGTATTAGCCTTGTTGAGATAGTTTCTTTCAAAGTCCTGAACACTGTAAAAAAGCGTTTTCATAACATATGCTTTATGTTTATATAAAACGGATGCCGGAACAATACAAATATAATCTTGCGTGGCATGGCTGATCATGGGTGCAGGTCATAACTATATATGAGAATTGTCAGATAGAAATCATCCTGCACTGTTTGTTGAACCCGGTTTGGACAGAATAGATATCACGTTGTAAATTGCAGGTACACCTGAACATTTCAATATGTTTTACTTTATTAAAAAAGCAGTTCCTGTTGCGTTATTGTTTTGTGGTCTTGCCGCATTGCGGTTACCGGATAAACGTCCTGTATTGTATGTTATTGGCGATTCTACGGTGCAGAATAGCGATGGTAACGGCGATAATGCCTATTGGGGCTGGGGTACCTTGTTAAAAACCTTCCTGGATACAACAAAGATCGGATTACTGAATCACGCCAAACCGGGAGCCAGTACACGCACCTTTATTTCAGAAGGACGCTGGGAAAAGGTGTTGACCGCATTAAAACCCGGTGATTTTGTGCTGATGCAGTTTGGACACAATGACCAGGCTGCCATCAATGATTCTACCCGTGCAAAAGGAACACTTAAAGGTATTGGCGAAGAAACCGAACAGATCTTTAACCTGAAAACAAAGCTACCTGAAACGGTGCATACGTATGGCTGGTATATGCGCAGGTTGATCCGTGAAACCAAAGAAAAAGGTGCCATACCTGTTGTCTGCTCATTGGTACCGCGGGAAAAATGGACAGGCAATAAAGTGAACCGCGAAACAGACTATGTAAACTGGGCCGGGGAAGTGGCCCGGTCAGAAGGAGTAAGCTTTATTGATATTAACCTGCTGATTTCGCAACAATGGGAAGCTATAGGACCGGCTGCAGTAAAGACTTTCTTTCCCGGCGATCATACCCACACCAATCTTAGTGGCGCTTTGCTTAATGCTGCAACTGTTGCAGAAGGAATACGCAATGCGAAAGACTGCCCGCTGAACAGTTTTTTAAAATAACCAGTTACGAAACGATTGATCCATTCGATTGAAACATTGTATATGAAAAAAAGCATTGCTGTCATTATTTTAGTGATCTGTTTAATTCCGTGTGTATTTGCATTTAATAAAAAAATCATAGTAGCGCAGGATGGTTCGGGAGATTATACTACTGTACAGGCCGCTATCAATGCAGTATCGGAAAACAGCGATGCTGTTACCACGATCTTTATAAAGAACGGCATCTACAAAGAGAAGTTAATATTACCCGCCTCTAAAAATAATGTCCACTTCATAGGCGAGGACGTACTGAAAACGATCCTGACGTATGATGATTACGCTTCTAAAAAAGACAGTACAGGTAAAGAGATCGGTACATCCGGTTCTGCCAGCTTCTTTATTTATGGTACAGGTTTTTCCGCTGACAATATCACTTTTGAAAATGCAGCAGGCCCGGTAGGACAGGCAGTGGCAGTGCGGGTAACGGGTGATAAAGCCAAGTTTGTAAACTGTCGTTTTTTAGGATTCCAGGATACTTTATATACACATGGCGCCGATAGCCGGCAATATTATTACCGTTGCTATATTGAAGGAACAGTAGATTTCATCTTTGGCCCTTCAACTGTTTTGTTCGACAGTTGTATCATTATGGGTAAAAAAGGAGGATATTATACTGCAGCTTCCACACCGGAAAATAAAGCCTTCGGATATGTTTTTATGAATTGTACATTGGCTGGTGATGCTCCGGCAGGTAGCTATTATCTTGGCAGGCCCTGGAAGCCTGCTGCCAGAACGGTTTTTATCAATTGTAATATAGATGCTACGGTAAAACCGGAGGGGTGGCACAACTGGGGTAAGGCCGATAATGAACGCACTGCCTTTTATGCAGAGTATAATAATCATGGAAATGGTGCGGCAACGGAAAAGCGCGTTTCCTGGTCTCACCGGTTAACCCCGGAGGAAGCTGAAACGTATACGCCTGCAAACATCCTGTCCGGATGGGATCCTGCTGCTAAATAACACACCATTGACATTATTGATATATAAAAAAACAGCCCGGATATTTCCAGGCTGTGGCTTGTATTATGCATGTCTGAGAAAAAACTATAGTATCTTATCAATCGCTTTGGTCAGTTCAGCATCATCTGCAAAAGAACCTATTTTAACATACCTGATAATATGTTTGCTGTCTGTGATTACAGTGGCCGGATAGGATGCTACGCCGTATTTTTTAATAAGGTCTGATGCATCTATAATGTGATCAAATGCAAAAGTATTCTGTTTGAAAAAAGGCTCAACCTCTTTCTGGTTGCTATAAGTTATACTTATAAATGCAACGTTTTTGTTTTTATAACGTGTCACTGCGTTGTTCAGTATCGGCATTTCTTTAATGCAGGGACCACATTGGGTAAACCAGAAATTGATTACCATTGCTTTGTTTTTGTAAGTAGATGCTGAACTGCGGGTAATGCCATCTCTGCCTATACCGGAAAATGTGGATAGTGTATCGTCGATGGTAAACGGGTTAAATACCGTACGGGTAATGGCTATACCTTCAGAAGACATGGTGGTGGATGAAACTGGTGTACCCCTGGGCGTAGCGCGGCGGCTGTCGGAGAATAATTCGCTGATCACTTTCATGCGTTCCTGTTCTGTTACTCTGGTATAAGTACCTTCGGCTGGTAAAGGTATACGTGCCACACCGGTATTGGTATATAGCGAATCCAGCATAAACTCCCTTACCTGTTCCATGTCTACTCCGCCAAGTTTTATTCCATTGGTATAATTAAAACGAATATTTACCGGCAGACCTTTCAGTTCCCGGAAGAAATTATCAAAGCACCCATCCAACTGGTAGTCGGGTGTATACCATACTTCTACTACTTCCGGCCGCCCGTTCAGTGATAGCGTCATAACAGCTTTTTTACAATCAAAGCCGGCAATGCTGGCGCTTTCATCAATATAGGTAATGGTGGCAGATTGTAATTTTATCTTTCCCATTTCCAGGAAATTACTTTTTACCGGTTCTTCAAATGCGTAAGTGTTATTCTCCTTAAACATGAACATGGTAGGTTTGGCCTCTACGCATTTGTTAACGGTGATTATATCCATGGGTTGGCGTGATTGAGACATACGGTATTCGCCAGGCGAATAAGCAAATACGTATGATCCTGTTGTGTGACGCGGTGCACCTCCATTCACAACGTATGTGTCGTTCATGGTATATACCAGTGCGGCCTGCTGCAGTTTTTGTTGTGCTGTTGCAGCAAGCGAGCCAAACAATAAAAGGAACAGGAGGGTAGACAGTTTCTGCATCGGGGGTGTTTTATTGCAATATATACTGCCCCGTTTCAAATGATGGTTAATTAAAGTTAATTAAGGTTAAAACGGGTAGTTACTGATTGCTGTGTGATGATAAAAGAGGGTGGATGAGATAGAAAATAAAAAATACGGTATAGGTTATTCATCCGGGCAAAAATTAAAAGTGGAAATGGCAAAACCATCATTATCTCCGCCTTTAAAAGCTTAGGTTTTATAGGGTTTTTATTGGACGATCCCTGAGCCGGTATTGCTTTTCTGCCTGATTATTGTTAAATTAGAAATACTTCCGAATTGTTTTTTCATTAACCATTAAACGTCACATGTATGAACAAACTCAGAATTGCCGGAATCATTCTTAGCAGACAACAAATGAAACTATTATCCGGCGGGTCTGCACCCGCAGCTATGCAATACAGATGTACCAACGGCGGTCCCGGTGGTTATGTACTGGTTTGTGTAGGTGGGGGTGCCAGTCCTACTGCTACCTGTGGGTATTCGCTTTGTGATTATGTAAGTACGTGCAGTCCTGCAGAAGTAAGCTGTGGCACAGGGGTTTCATAAGGCGCGTATAGAAAGAATATTTAGCCAGAGGCTACCAGTCATGGTAGCCTCTGGCTGATAACGCCGGCCAACGTTTATTGTTGTACAGTTGTTTGTGTGTTGATGTTTCCGCTGGCAACAGTTTTACTGGTAGACAAGGAAAGATGATTTTATTACAATATACCCTTTTGAGGTAAGTTATGGCGTGCTCTGTGCTGATTTGTGTTGTTGCCAGGCTGATTATGAGATATGCCAGAATACGCCACATACATCTAACAGGTGTGCTTCGCGCACTCCCCATGGATATGTTTGTGGTGCTGTTAGTTTTACTCCTTTGTACTTCTTTTCCAGCTCAAGGCTACTCAGCATGGCCCACCAGTCGTCCAGGTTTTCCACTTCCAGTACCATCATCAGGTTGCCTTGTATCCATTCTTTGGGATATTTCTGAAGAAAAAATTTACTCTCGTCTTTAATCAAAACAGCAAATCCATCTGACTGTGACTTTACTGTAAATCCAACTTCCTGGTAAAACTGTATGGCGGTTTCAAAATCGCCTTCCTGTTTGCCGGATGGAATAAAGGGGACAATACTTTTTGCTGTTAAGTTGGCCATGAAATACATTTTATGACAAGTAAAATACTTATTTCACGGCAGATAAAACACAATTTACGTATAACCGGATGTTAATGAAAGCTCTGAAGTGGCTGTAAGCCACAAAATAAAACTTTGGGATACAAGTCCTGAAGTGTAAGTGAGGTAAGCAGGAGGGGAGAATTTCTTTCCGGGAGAAGTGTTCTCTTATAAAGTGTTGAATGGTCAGGCTTTCAGCCCGTATTGTTCTATCAACGGTTGCCTTTTTTCCGGAAATGTTTTTATTTTGAACCGGGCGTCAAGAGCTGCTATGCGTTTGGCAATGCCAGGATCTGCAGGTGTAAGTTGTTGTTTCATCATGTCGGGAATGATCTGGTGAAAAAGCTCTTCCAGGAAGTCTTCAAAATTCTGGTTAAAATACATATCAATAAATCTTAACGGTTTATCTGATCCGTTCCAGAAAGTATGTATAACCTGTTTGGGTCTGAAATGCCATCCACCTGCTTCAATCTGTGCAGCTTTCCCGTCAACCCAAACAGTAGCAGTACCTTCCAGTACAAACATCAGTTCATCCAGGTCATGATGAATATGTGGAGCTGGTCCCATTTGCCTGGGGGCTACAGCTGTTTCTACACAGGAAAATTGCTTGTTGGTTTGTGAACTTCTTACCCAGGTACGGATATCAATTCCGCCCGGACCTGGCTGCAGCGGAGGTTGCGGAGGCAGGTAAAACGGAGACAGGGCTGTTGGTGTACCGGCTGTAACTGTATGAGCAAAAGCCGATTGCATGGCAACAAAGTTTGATAAACCTATGCCGGTACCTGCAGCACCAAGATACCGGAGTGCATTACGCCTGGAAATACCAGATGTATTCTTTGTATTTTTCATACTGGTTGAGGTTATGATATATACAAAGGACGTCCTAATATTTTTAACCGGCAATATACTTACCTGGAGGTAATTGTGGTAAATTTCAGTAAACAATCAATACAGCTACGATGGCATCAAACAACATGTATACAGGTTGCCCGGTACAACATGCGCTGCAATACATTGGTGGCAAATGGCAGATCGGTATCTTATGGCATCTGAGAATAAAGCCTTTACGGTTCAATGCCATCAGGGAGTGTCTGCCCGGTTTAACAGAAAAAGTGCTGACCGAAAACCTGAAGTTTTTTGAAAATACCGGTATTGTTGAAAAAGAAGTGTTTGCTGCTGTACCGCCCAGGGTAGAATACCGGCTTACGGAGGATGGTCGTGTGCTGATTCCTGTTATTCAAAAGATCATTCAGTGGGGTTACCAGCATTTGCAGGAAGAAAAAGTAACGGCGAAAACAGGTGTAACGCCTTTGCCCGCTATTCGTGAAATGCGGAAACTGCGTTGATATGCAGGAACGCTGATGTTTGTGTAAGCCTGTAATGAAGTATTGCAAACAATAAAGAGAACAGGTTATACAAAGAAGCGGAATCTTCTGAACCGTATTTCAATGTAACTCCTGAAGAGAGACAAAAAGGCCGGTATGCCGTAAAGGCTGTTACCAGCTATAGGAATGACTCGGGAGTTGCAATAGAGAACTCCCGAGTCATTTTAAATATTGTCTGTCATTATTGTTCAGGCTTATTGATAACGCCTTTTTGAATGAGGTGTTTAGCTTCTTGGCCTCCAGCTGATCCATGCAAGCGCATCGGATACACGCACCATGTCATAATTTTTGCCGGTAGAAGATGTTGGTACAAAATACCAATCCTGGAAGCTGGTACCTGCGGTAGCACCACCATACATAATATTTCTGGCAGATGTCATTGCTACAGCTACTGCACCTGTTCCGGTAAAGCCCGTACTACTGCTGCTGAGCAATGTAAACCGTGCAATGCCTGCATTTACAGTAAAAGGAACTTTTGAGAAACAATACGGCGCAGCCAGTGAGCCGGTAAATGTGATCAGACCTTCACTGGTACCACCAAATACAGAAGGACCTGCATACCATAAACTCTGGTAGTTGGTAATAGCCCCGAACTTACAGAAATCATCCACACCATTTACATGGAATGCTTTGGCTGAAACCCAGCAGTTATTGAAGTTGAATCCCATCTGGGTATACCAGTTCTGTGCAGCATTTACATCCAGTTTTAACGGAGCAATAGCAGGCGTGATGGCCACACTTGCCGGAACATTTGTACCAATCAGGTTCAATGAAGAAGTGAAACCTTTTATAATAACATTACCGTTTACAAAAGGATCAACAAATATCATATTGCCATTAAAGTCAATCCAGAACAGGGTTCTGAATGTCTGCAGGTTTCCTGAGCCATCCAGCCAGTTGATGGCTATTGTTTTGAGAGTAAAATCTATTGCAGGAAGTTCATATACGGTGGTGCCGATAGTAAATCTTTGCCAGTAAGTCAAGAACTTGGAATTGATGGCATTTAAGTTAGCTGCATACTGACCATTATCCAATAATCCTTTTTCATCTTTGGTAGCCCTTACCATATAGGCAGTAGCGTTATTTTTCAAACCCACCAGGCGTATAGTGTCGCCCAGTTGATCGGGAAGTACATTATCTACAAACATAAATTCAAAGTCTGTACCCCAGCCAGATCCTGGAGACAACGGGCTTTTTGATACGGCAGGATCCGGATCACAGGGAACATGGATATAGCTGTAGGTGTCAAAAATGAGCGTTGGACGTTGTTGTGCACTTAACCTGTATCCGGAAGTTCTTGGTGTTTTAGCCTGCACGGTATCAAAACTACCAAACATGGTTACTGTATTGCTGTCGTTGAACTGCAGGTGATATACAAATGTTGCTTTTGCACTATCGTATGCACCATTGTTGAAGGCAGTACCACCGGTTTCCACCAGTTTCCATCCGTACTGTGCTTTGGTAAGTATACTGGTGTATTGTGCGTATGCAGCGCGCAGCCTTTCATCTACAGTTTGTCCTTGTATAAGGTCAACAGAGTGTTTCTGGCAACCGGCAAGGGCCGCAGATAGAATGGTTATATATAAGATTACTTTTTTCATCGCAAAAAATATTTTTAATAGATACTATTGATAAAATCCTGCCAGTCTGCTGCGGCAAAGTGCCTGCAGGGCATAAAAATCAATATTCCAGACACGTTTAAAATAATCTACTACAGCGGCTTCTTTGGCTTTGATAGCTAAATAAGGAGCAGATGTAGCAGATCCTGCCTGTGTCAGTAACTTCTCGTAGTTATCATATCCCGTAGGACCATTCTGTGCTCCTACCAGCATGGAGGCAATCATTTCAACAAAGTCTTCCTGCGGGGCAGCCATTGCATAAGAAGTAATGAAACCGGCCTTTCTGGCATTCACATCTGTAATGTTGAACCAGGTACCTGTATAACCACCGGTAATATTCTGGTAAGAAGCAGGAAATAATACATTCTGATGCAGGATATGGCCAAACTCATGATGCATGGTATGTATGATCTGTTTTAAAACAGCCGAATCCTTTTTCAGCCTGCTGAAAGTATTCAGTTGAAAATAAGTGATCCTGGTGCCACCTTCTGCCTGCCCCAGAACAATCGTTCCGTTGGGCTGCCACTCAGCACTTCCTGCCAGTACAAACGTTTTGGGCAGATAGCGCCTTAAGAAAGCAGTGCTGCCGGTTTGATCATTGTAAGGAGGAAAGGCAACGTTTGTCAGTGTTTTAAGCATCGGTATCACCTTGCTCTCATCAGGCGGAACGATGTTGGCCGTCAGGTCAAAATCATTGGGCATCCACCTGTAGTAAACTGCCACGTTGTAAGGCACCGTAAGACTATCGTAAATGAATTTGTCAGTTGAATCCTTTGCCCATGTTTCACCTCCCAAACCAACGGGAGCTGTGGTTAATGGTGTAAACTCTTGCTTCTTACACGAAAAAAAAGCTGTTAGTAATGTCAGACTGAAAAAGACAGTTTTTATGTTCGTATTCATTTTTGAAATATTTTAAAAGGTTGTTTAGTTAAAATATCTGACAACCATTTTGTCCTATCTTGGATTTAGAATTACTCCTGCGTTTGAGGCTTCTGCCGGCAGCTGAAGTACCCTGCGTTTATCATCGGCCAGTATAGTGGGGCCGTTTCTGCGTGCTACAGGCATTTTCAATCTTATAATATCCAGCCATCTCAAACCTTCTTCTATATAAGATATACGTTTAAAGTCCAGGGTAGCCTGCAACATAGAGCTATCCAATGACATTTTATAGAAGTTGGTCACTGTAGTGGTAGTGATCTTGGGAGCAGTTGAAGTGTTCCTGCTTATCCAACTGTTCATATCTGTAATAGCATCTGTGTAGTTCTTCAATGCTATATTGGCTTCAGTCCTGTTCATTAAAACTTCTTCTGTGCTCAGCAGGGGGTATACGTTGGTATAAAACTTAGGAATGTTATAAAAACTGGCACTGGCTCCATACACAGTTATAGCATAGGCAGCTCCTGTTACGTTTGCTGCATCGAACATTTTTGCACGGATACCTTCTCCCATACCAAATTTGTAACCATAGAAGTTTCCGCCATAGCTGGAGCTTGTTTCCTGCAATAACAGGTTGGCGTTGTCTGAAGCAAGTGTATAAGCCTGCTGCTGTGCAGCATATGCAAGTGACTTGTAATACACCTGGTTGCGTAGCAAAGTAGCCGGTGCCGTGTTGCCGAATACTGCGTTAGCATGTGCAATTACCTGTGCATAGTCTTTTTTGAACAGGTAAAATCTTGCAGCCAGCGCATGTGCAGCCTGCAGGTTAAAGTGGAACTTCGGCGCTACTCCATAAATCTTCTCATCTATTAAAGGAATGCCTGCATTGATATCTTTTTCAATCATATCGTACACATACTGTACTGTTTTGCGGTCGTAAGATGCAAATACCTTTGTTTCAATAGATGTTATATAAGGAATACCAGGGTCGCTGGAGGCCGTAGCTGCATCGTATGGTTTTGCAAAGAACATTGCCAGCATAAAATGCGAGTATGCCCGGCAAAGCAGTGCCTCGCCTTTTTGTGCGCGGAATTTGGCAGAGTCAGCACCGTTGCAATAGGACAGGGCCAGGTTGGCTGCTGCTATTGCCCTGTAACAATCATAAAAATACCCGATAGATGCGTCATCTCCGATATTGATGGCATTGTCCTGGTAATTGTATGCCTGTAAATTTATACTGTACCCAACCTGGTCGCCCGTTACTGCGGCGCTGTTTCCTTTGTCTTCGGCGTTATCGCTCATTGCTTCTGCAAAGTTCATATAAGTTCTTTGCGGATATGCCGTAGTCAGTATCTGGGTAACCTGGTCTACTCTTGTAACCACCGTTCTGTCGTCAGGTATAGTGGTCAGATATTTTTCACAGCTTGCTATAGAGAAAATGCATCCCAGCAGGCTTATATTGATTATTATTTTTTTCATCCTGATAATACTTTTTTTTGATTAAAGAGCTACTCTCAACGAGCCGGTGATCTGTTTATTCACGGGCATCGCCACACCACCTGTCTGGTAGAATTCCGGATCCTGACCATGTAAGCGACTGTCAGAATAGATCAGCCACGGATTGTTTGCCGTAACACTCAGTGAGGCTGTTTTGAAACCTACACGATTGATAAGGGTTGACGGTAGCTGGTAGGTAAGTGTAACTGCTTTCATACGAACAAAACCTCCATCTGCAACGCGGTCGTGCGACCAGTTGTAGTTCGTATACGGATAGGCGGGAATATTGGCCAGGCCAAAATTGCCATAGTTCGTAAACAGGCTTGCCACAGAAGGAATGTTTGTCAGCTTTTCATCACCGGGCAGGGTCCATCTTGCTTTGAACTCAGTTGGTAATGAAGACAGGTCGCTGTAAGAAGCTTCGTAAACAGGGCTAAGTCTTACTTTGTTGCCGGCCTGGTACGTGATTAATACGTTTAATGCAAATCCTTTGTAACGGAAGGTATTGTTCCAGCCTCCTGTAAATGTGGGGTCTGAAGGTCCTTCATATTTCAGGTACTTTGTAGTAAGACTGTTTAAGTTCACTGCAAAACTGGATGCTCCGGTTTCATTAATGTATGTGGGCACACCTGTAGTGTAAAAGCTGTTATCTATCGGTGTATTGGTCAAAGAGAACAAACCACGTACGGGATATCCGTTCATGGCGCCGCCGCCTTCGCCTACTAATTTCCATATAGGCGGTGTTTCCTGTGAGTTTACAATTTTGCTCACTCCCCAACCCATGGTAAAGGTGCTGGTAATGCTGTAATCTCTTTTTTGTAATACTTTACCGATAATGGTTACGTCAACACCGTGTGATTGAAGATCGGCATAGTTAGCATACTGGTCTACCTGACCGGCTATACCTGATGTATGGATCTGTGCAATCAGACCGAAACTTCTTCTTTTATAGTATTCCGGAATGATGGTCAAACGATTTCTGAAGAAGCCCATATCCAGTGTCAGATTCCAGGTATATGCTTTCTCCCAGGTCAACTCTGAGTTTTGCAACTGGTTGATGTAAATAGAAGGCTGCTGATCTGTAGGGTAGGGACGGTTGGTGGTCATTGATTTTAAAATGGTAGTGCTGTTGTTGGCATTGCCGGGGTTGGCATTTAAACCATAGCTGCTTTTTAACATCAAATGACTGAATACAGTGGCATTTTCCATGAATTTCTCCTGGTCAATATTCCAGAGACCGGCAACAGTCCAGGTGGGCAGCCATCTTGTTTTGGCAGATTGTCCCATCAGGTTAGAGCCATCTTCTCTCAGGGTACCTTCTATGGTATATTTTCCTTTGTAGGTATAGTTGGCATTGGCATATACACCAATAAAACGCTGATATTGGTTGGCAAGCCCATAATAATTTTTACCATTCTGGAATAACTGCTCAAAATAATAGTAATAATTATAAGGCACAGCACCATTGCCATACTGGTAACCAACACCATTGGATGTAGATGTCTGCCTGTTCAGGTATACGATCTCCTGTCCTGCAAATGCGGTTAACTGGTGCGTATTGTCTTCTCCCCAGCTATTATTGTAAGTTAACTGGTTCCTGATGGTATAGTTGCTTAAAGTAACATCTGCACGGTTATAAAAACCACCATAAGGCAACACTACGATCTTGGGGTAGGAAGGATTGGCAGGATCACGGTACAGATAGGGGTTGGCATCGTTAATGATACTGGTACCATTTGCACGGTAAGCTTCTGCCTGGTTGGAAGCTTCTTTTACCTGGTGCTCCTGCGTTGTTTTGGCATAACGCAATGAACCGGTAAACTCATAGGTCAGATGCGGATCGAGCTTATAACTTAAATTTCCTTTGAGTGCAAAATCAATGATACCTGTTTTGGTAGAATTATTTCTTGTTTCATTGATGATGTTGAAATCTGCATAGTTCTGTGTGAAATAATCCAGTGAGCCATCAGATTTGTATGCCGGTAATGCCCTGCTGGTACGCAATGCGTAAGAGAACGGGTTAATATCAAACTCACGTGAGTAAACACCTCTGGCGGAGTCAGATTTACGCTCTTCTGTACCCGGTGATGTTTGCTGGCGTACTGAACCCAGGATGCTAAAACCAAAAGTCAACTTTGAAGAGGGGGTATACGTATTGTTCAGGTTGACTGTATAACGTTTTACATTGTCAGCAACAGTCCATCCCTGGTCATTGTAAAAGCTGGTAGAGAAATATGATTTCATTTTATCTGTACCGCTTGATATACTTAAGCTGTGCTCCTGGGTAAGAGAATTGCGGAACAAAACACCAAACCAGTCTGTATTGGTATTGGCATATTGCATCAGCCATGCCCGTCTTGCTTCCGCTGTATTCTGTACGGCAAAAGTACCGTCTGCCTGTGGTGTTTGTGTCAGTTTAGCAAGTTTGCCAAACAGACCAGATGAACGTGCGTTCACCATATCCGGATAGTTGATATATCCTTTACGCTCCATTTCTGCATATACCGACATCATGTCGGCAGAGCTCATGATGTCGAAGTTGTTGTAAGAAGGTCTTAGCTGTACACCAAAGTTGCCTGAATAGGAAATTACAGGTTTACCTATCTTACCTTTTTTGGTAGTAATTACAATTACACCGTTCATAGCGCGTGCACCATACAAGGCCGCAGCAGAGGCATCTTTTAAGATATCAAAAGTTTCAATATCGTTTGCGTTCAAACCTGCCACAGAAGAGCCCAGCAGGGTAGTGGCATCTCCGCTGGTCAGTTGTTCGTTGCTTACATTGATGATGTCTTCCAGTACCACACCATCTACTACCCACAAAGGTTTGTTGGAACCGGAGATAGAGGTGGCACCGCGTACACGTACCTTGGGAGCAGTACCGAATGTACCGGATACGTTTTGTACGGAAACACCTGCTGCACGTCCTTCCAGCATTCTGCTTACATCAGTTACACCATCAATCTTAATACTGTCAGCTTTGATGGTGATGGCAGAACCGGTAAACTTTTTTCTGTCTACCCGCTGGAAACCGGTAATTACCACTTCCTGCAGATTGGCAGATTCTTCTGTCATCAGGATATTCATACTGGCAGCAGAAGCTTTTAGTTGCTTTTCTTTATAGCCGGTCATTGAAATTACCAATGTAACGTCACCGCTTACATTTTTCAGTTCAAACTCCCCCTGGTCATTGGTCAGTGTACCATGTTTGGTACCTTTTACATATACAGAAGCTCCCCTCAGAGGCTCACCTTTGGTGGCATCTTTTACTACGCCACGTACTGTGGTGTCTGCCGGGGTAACTGCTGAATGATCGTCTGATAAAAAATTGCCTGATATTCCTGCAATAGAAGTTGGGATATCCCCCGGAAAAACAGTGCCGTGGTCTGTAGAGCCGGGTAAGCGTTTAGGGGCTATGGTTACAAACCGGTCTATTATGGTATAGGTTAATGGACGTCCCTTTAATAGTTCATCCATAGCCTGTTTCAGGGGAATGTTCCGGAAAGAGAACGTTACCTTTTCTTCTCTGTCCAACAATCTTTTGTTGTAAATGAAGTTGTATCCCGTTGTTTTCTCAATCAGCTCACAGGCTTTACGTAAGGTTACGTTTTTAAGTTCAAGATTTACATTCTGAGAAAGTGTTCTGGCCATTGCCGATTGTATGGTAAACAATAGCATTAGGGCGAACAGTTTTGTGCTAATCAATTTTCCGGGGCAATAACGTCGCTTTACAAGTCGGAAGACTTGTTGGTCTTTTGCGCTCAAAAGCATAGTTTTGTTGATATTATCGGGTTAAGAAAATAAGATACCACTCCAAAGGACTTGTATTATTCCTGGTAATCATACCGGCCTGCTCCCACAGGCCGCTTTTATTTTAGAGCCATGTATCTATATGAATCTGCGTTTTGGTTATGCGTTTATTTGGTTACAATTATTTTCCGGTTATGTGTAATAAAGTGTACCTGTTTGGTTGATTCCAGCAATGCCAGTACTTTTTGTAAAGACTCATTATTGGGAATCTTGGCTACAAACTCTCCTTCAATCCTGTCACGGAATTCCACTTCAACATTATACCACCGTCCTATACGCTTCATAATGGTTTGCAGATCGGTTCCGTCAAAACGGAAAAGCCCATCTTTCCATGCAGTTACTTCATATATATTCACGCTGTCTACCAGCCTTACAGAACCGCTGTTCCTGTTTACCTGCGCCTGTTGTCCTGGCTTCACCATCTTTTCCATACTGCCAGTTTTGAGCGCTATGGAGCCTTCCAGCAGGGTAGTTTTAATAGTTCCTTCTTCTTTGTAAGAGTTCACATTAAATCGTGTACCGTATACCTTTACCTGAACATCATTGGTTACATTCACAATAAAGGGGGTTGTTTTATCTTTTGTTACTTCAAAATATGCTTCACCCGTAATGCTTACCATACCACGTGCTCCGCTAAACTTTGTGGGAAAACGGATGGAAGAACCTGCGTTGAGCCAAACCTGTGTTCCATCTGCCAGCACAATGCTTTGTGTACGTCCGTAAGGTGTGGTCAGCGTAGCTTCCTGCGCCACATCAGGCGCTACCAGCAGCGAACCCCTGTCTTTACTGAATCCATTGGCCAGCTTGCCGCTGTTTGCTGTATCCAGTTTAATAATGGTACCGTCTGCCAGTGTTAATGCAGGGCCGTTTTTGCCCGTTGGCATTGTGATAACAATATTGTCTGTATTGCTGGTGGCAGTGTTCCTGAAATTTTTATACAACAAAGCAGAAATAAACACGCCGGCTAAAACTGCCGCTGCTGCTACCCTGTAATGTTTTTTCAGAAAAACTATTATACCAGGTGTTGTATTTTCCTTTGCCAGTATGTCAACCTGTATCTTATCCCAGATGGTACTCCATTCCTGCGATGTAAGGTTTGATCTTTCTATTTCAGCATCCCGTTGTTCGCTCATCCATTCCCTCAAAAACTCATCCGCACCACCCTTTTTTATGAATTGTGCTAACCTTACGCGATCGGTATCTGAAATAATACCATTTTGGTATTGATTCCATAAAATCAGGAACTCATGTTTTTTCATAAAACCAAACTGGCTAAAAATGGCATATAATACTACCTCACGATTGTCTTGCAAGCATCCGTTGACTTATCTACTATTATAATGACTCTGTTTTTTTGGAAAGGGGCTAGCGGGAATGAAAAAAACTTAAAAAAAAGATAAAAAAGGAGCATAAAAGGCAGAGAGATACCTTTCTGTAGGATAGAAATTTCTCTTTTAAAAACCGGCTGGCGGCCTTTAAATGATTTTTTACGGTGAATTCTGATATTTCCAGTTGTTCTGCGATCTCTTTGATACTCAGGCCTTCTTCTTTTTTCAACAGGTATACTTCCTGTTGTTTGCGGGGAAGTGAATGAACCCAGTTTTGTAATAGTGATTCATTTTCCCGGAAGGCCAGTCTTAGCTCTACTTCATTTACTTCCGCTGCAGGTTCCTGGCTGGTGGCAACCTGGCTTTTCCGGCTTTCAAAAGCCTGGTGTTTCTTTAATGAAGTGATTGATTTGTTGATAATGGTGGTGTACAGGTAGCCTCCGGGATCATTAATAGCAGAAAGTTTTTGACGGGATAGCCAAAGACTTACAAATACCTCCTGTACGATCTCTTCGGCCAGGAAGGCGTTTTTTGTAAAGTGCAGGGCAATTGAAAAAATTTCAGTGTTCTGGTTATTAAAGAAGTCTTGAAATGTTTTTTCGTCTCCCTGTGCAATGGCTTTAAAAGTCTCTTTAGTAACCTGTATATTCATTCTTCGTTCAAATAATTAGCACACTGTATTATCCCGGCAGTGTCCGCCGTTACTAAAATAGTAAAATTTTTAGTATTAATGAGATCAAATCAACCTACCGGAATTGTGGGCTTTTAAAATTTCAAAAAATTAAAAATAAGAAAAGCACTTACCCTAAACAAGAAAGTGTAAAAAATCCCCATTTACGGCAGTTGGATATACATGGAAAGTTTAAGGGTACCGGGAACCGTTAGTGTTGCAAATGTGTTATAAATATATTCTAAAAATAATGTGAGCAGTTGCCGGAGGATAATAACCCAACGCGAAGCGCTGAATACCCTAGCGCCTTTGCGTACATGTCGTGTGGTTTGGTGGCGTAAAAGGTGTTGCAACCGCTGCAAGTGCTACCACACTTACAGTAACGGTACCGCCGGGCACCGGGAAGATCATCCGGGCATACAGCAATGGTCTGATGTAAAAGCACCTCATTCCCGGCTCTGGTATCATTCCAGTGGCTTGCAAAAGAGTATTATCTTATGGCTGGAACAAAGAGCCGGAGGCTACGGATAAAAGCCATGTAGCCACTCCATCATTCAAACAGCATACTATCCCGCCATTTTTAAATTAAAGCTCTGATACCTGCCAGGTGATGGTCATCATGTTCTGCTACAAAATAAGCCAGGTCAGCAATGCGCATGGGTGTTTTAAGGCGTGGGTGCAGTGCGGTATTATTGAGAGACTCATCGGGAAGGGCAGATAATTTATCTACCAGCTTTTTTCTTTGCTGACGGAAATGCTGTAGTATTTTTTCTACTGCAGCAGCATTGTGGTTGGCATTGTGCGTGGTTTGATTGGTCAGATCTGCTACTCTCAGTTCATGTGCTCCGTTAAGGAGGTCTTCCAGGCGGCCATACCATAAGGGCTCCATATCGGCCAGGTGACCGCTTTCTTCCTGTATACTCCATTTGCCATCGGGTTTATGGATCAGTACAGATGATGGTAACTGGCTGAGCATTGTTTCCAGGCGTATAGGTGTACCACTGAGACGTTCGATGATAGCTGGCAATGTGCCATTGTCGTCAATAAGGGGAAATGTTCTTTTGAACCATTCAGTTCTTTTCATGATCGGCGGTTTTTGAATTGGTTACAGGCAATTACAAACAACAGCGGCGAATTGATACAGATAACAACATGCAGGCCGTATCGTATAAATAATGGCATCGTTGCAATATTATCGCCCAGAAATAATAAGGTACAAAAATAGCGGGATTATGAAATGAAACACCGGAATGTTGCGGTTATCGTAAATACAATCAGGGGGTAAAACGATGTCGTGGCATTAAAAACAAAGAAAGATCTTCCGGCACTCAGTGCCTGTATGCGTTTAAAGATATGGACAAGAAAATCATCAGGTTAACGGCCATTCTGCACCTGTTGCAAGGTAAATGATTGTGGTTTGCCGGCAAACTGGCATTGTTTTTTTGTTGAGTTATTATGTACACTTATACCATACGGGTACGTCAGCGACTTTTTCTAAAACTGGATGAATAATGGCAGAAGAAAAATATTTGTGGTGGCAGACAGGTGTTATTTACCAGGTGTATCCCCGTTCATTCTGTGACAGCAATAATGACGGGGTTGGTGATCTGAAGGGCATTGCCGCCCGGTTGGACTACCTGCAATGGCTGGGTATTGATGCCATCTGGCTGTCACCGGTGTATCCTTCTCCTATGGCTGATTTTGGATACGATATATCAGACTATACCGGTATTGATCCCCTGTTTGGTTCTATGGAAGATTTTGATGCACTGTTACAGGCTGTGCATGAGCGCAATATGAAAATGGTGATAGATATTGTTCCTAACCATACATCAAACCAGCATCCCTGGTTTATTGAATCCCGTTCTTCGCGCAATAACGCAAAAAGAGACTGGTATATCTGGAAAGAACCGGATGCTGCAGGAAAGCCGCCGAACAACTGGCTGAGTGTATTTGGTGGCAGTGGCTGGGAATATGATGACCATACCGGTCAGTATTACTATCATGCATTTCTGAAAGAACAGCCTGATCTGAACTGGCGCAATGAGCATTTACAACAGGCGATGTTTGATGTGATGCGTTTCTGGCTCAACAAAGGGGTGGATGGTTTCCGTGTGGATGTAATGTGGCACATGATCAAAGATGCGCAGTTCAGAGATAATCCCCGCAACAGTCATTATGAACCGCATATGGCAACCTATGAAGAGTTGTTGCCCGTTTACTCAACCGATCAACCGGAGGTGCATGACATTGTGCATAGTATGCGCCATGTGCTGGATGAATATACCGAACGTATGATGATTGGTGAGATATACTTGCCGGTTGAAAAACTGGTTACTTATTACGGTATGGACAACCGGGGAGCACACCTGCCGTTCAATTTCCAGCTCATCAATCTGCCCTGGAAGGCACGTACCATTGCTGCTGCCATTGACCAGTATGAAGGTAGCTTGCCGGAAAAGGCCTGGCCCAACTGGGTATTGGGCAATCATGATCAGCCGCGTATTGTAAGCAGGGTAGGTATGCAGCAGGCAAGGGTAGCGGCTATATTGCTGTTGACTTTACGCGGAACACCTACCATGTATTATGGTGATGAGATCGGTATGCGCGATGTGCCGATACCGGAAGCAGAGATCAAAGATCCGCAGGGATTGAATATGCCGGGTAAAAACCTGTCGCGTGATCCGTGTCGCACGCCCATGAAATGGAATAACGATATACATGCTGGTTTTTCAACTGCACAGCCTTGGTTGCGGATAGATGAAAATTATGTACGGTATAATGTACGGTCACAGCAGCAGGATGAGAATTCGCTTTTGTGGTTGTATAAACGGCTGATTGCCTTGCGCCATGAACATGCCACATTGTGCATCGGTGATTACAAACCCGTATATGCCGATATGCAATTGCTGGTATACATACGACAACATAAAGAAGGCGACAGGTTCCTGGTAGTATTGAACCTCTCACACCGGCCATGTTGTTATACGCCAGCCAATTTTTCTTTGTCTGGTACTGTGATCATAGCCAGTTCACGCGAATTGGAAAACCAACCGGTGAAGGAATACATTTTATTGCCGGGAGATGAAGGAGTAGTGGTGAAGCTGGAGGAGTAGCGCGAAACATGAAGGCTGAGGTCTGAAGTTTGATGTCTGAAGAAAATAAAAAGTACGAAATATGAAGTTTGAAGTATGGGAAGCTGATAGGTTGGAATATTAACTGGGGACAGTTCATTGCTAAAAGCTCAGGCCCTTATTCGTGTGCCTTTGTGCTTCTGTGTCTTTTTGGCTCAAAATCTTTTAACCGCCTTGCTGTCTTTGCGTGAAACAGATAGTGAGCGGAATACAGCAGCGCCGACTCACAGCTCACCATTGACTATTCACCACTCACTAAAAAGAACAGTTTGAACATTCTTACAACATATCAGTACAACGATAGCTGCCGGTTCTGTACCTGGGCTCCGCTTAAACAAAGTATGCAGTTGCATATTGTATTTCCTGAAGAGAAAAGGGTGGATATGTTGAAAGATGATCTGGGGTACTTTACGGTATTGCTGGAAGACGCAGTGCCGGGTACGAAGTACTTCTTTTCCCCGGATCATCAGCAGGATATACCAGACCCGGCTTCTCAGTATCAGCCGGAAGGTGTACATGGTCCTTCAGAAGTAATTGATCACCGGAAATTTCAATGGACAGACATTGCCTGGAAAGGGCTTCCACTGCAGGAACTGGTGATCTATGAATTGCATCCAGGCACATTTACCACTGCGGGAAATTTTGATGCTGCAATAGAACGGTTGGATGATCTGGCAGATACAGGTATCAATGCTATTGAGCTGATGCCGGTAATAGCTTGTCCCGGCAACAGGAACTGGGGATATGATGGCGTGTATCCGTTTGCCGTACACCAGGCTTATGGAGGACCGGATGCGTTAAAGCGTTTTGTCAATACCTGTCATGAAAAAGGGATTGCAGTGATTCTGGATGTGGTGTATAATCATATAGGCCCTGAAGGAAATTATTTTGAATTGTATGGCCCTTATTTTACAGATAAATATTCTACTCCCTGGGGCAGGGCTTTGAACCTGGACAGGGAATGGAGTGATGGCGTACGCAACTTTATCCTGGAAAATATCCGTTACTGGTTTGAATATTTTCACATAGATGGATTAAGGATAGATGCAGTACATGAGATGTATGATACCGGGGCTGTTAATTTCTGGGAACAGGTATCTCATAATGTACAGCAAATGCAGCAGCAACAGGGCAGACCTTTATACATGATTGCTGAAAGTGATCTGAACAGTCCGCGCGTAATACAGTCGCCCGATACCGGTGGCTGGGGATTCAATGTACAGTGGCTGGACGATTTTCATCATGCATTGTATGTTTTGTTGTACCGGAAAGGCAGGGAACAGTATGTGGATTTTAACCGGATAGAACAACTGGCAAAAGCATTTAAAGACGGTTTTGTACACACCGGTGAATATGTACAGTTCAGGAAAAGGAATTATGGTACTTCGTCTGCCGGTGTTCCCGGCGACCGGTTCATTGTCTTTTACAACAATCATGACCAGGCAGGCAATCGCCCGGATGGTAAAAAACTATGCAGCCTGGTAGACTTTGAACGCCTGAAGCTGGCTGCGGCTGTAATGCTTACGGCGCCTTATATACCCATGATCTTTATGGGTGACGAATATGGCGATCCTGCTCCTTTTTTTTACTTTACTGATCATGGGGATGAAACATTGATAAATGATATGCGTAAGGGACGCAAAGTAGCGTTTAATGAAAATGGCTGGCGGGAGGAACCGCGCGATCCACAGGATGAACAAACTTTTCTGCAATCCAAATTACAATGGTCATTACGAACAGAGGGAAAACACCATTTGCTGCTGCAATGGCATAAAGCATTACTTGGCCTGCGACGTACACATGCAGTAATGAAACATTTCAATAAAAGCAACCTGCAAACTTATACTGCAGGACAGCACCTGCTGGCAGTACACCGCCGGACAGACGATGGCAGACAGCATCTGTTAAGTGTATTTAATTTTTCTGAACAGACACAGGGCTTTTCGCTTCCGGAATGGACGGGCCCCTGGAACAAGTTACTGCATTCAAAAGACCTGAAATGGATGGATACAACTGTGGAACCGGAAGATGATGGCCTGGAACTACTGGTAAGCCCGGGCAGTACGGTATTAATACATCCGTTAAGTGTCCGTATTTATGAATGTAAATATTGTGGCAGATAAGGATGTGGAATTATTTATACGTCATCAACAGGCAGAAGCCCCACAGGACGCGGTTTTTTCCTGATTCTTTGCAATAAAGCAGCCTTGTTTTATTGATCATCGTTTGTAACGGCATGGTACATACTTTGCCATATTGGTATAAACATTCATCATTATAAAATTGCAACATTATGCCAAACACAAAAACACCTGCCCGCGGTAAAAAAACCACAACTCAGGCTAAAATGAAAGACAGCGGGCATAAAGGACATACACAACTGGAAAAGTTTTTTACAGATGCACTGAAAGATGTTTACTGGGCCGAAAAAGCATTGTTGAAAGCGCTTCCCAAATTGCAGAAGGCTGCTACTACCGAACAATTGCAGGACGCTATCGAAGAGCATATCGGTCAAACGGAAGGACATGTGGAACGTCTTGAGCAGGTATTTGATATTCTTGGAAAAAAAGCCCAGGGAAAGAAATGTGAGGCCATGGAAGGATTGATCAAAGAAGGTGATTCTATTGTGGAAGAAACAGAAGATGGCAGTATGACCAGGGATGTGGCATTGATCATGGCGGCCCAGAAAGTAGAGCACTATGAAATTGCTACTTATGGCGGCCTGGTACAGATTGCCAATACTATGGGTTTATCAGAAGTGGCAGATATACTGGAACAGACACTGGAAGAAGAGAAAGAAACAGATGCTAACCTGACCGAAATTGCTGAGAACAATATCAATTTTGAAGCAGAGAGTGAAGATGAAGAAAATGCAGACGAAGAAGAGGAGGAGTAACTGCCGCATGGATGCTGAATATTGCAAAGGTCAGAACATGGAACATAGATAATGTTTAATGTGCAGGTGGATTGATTGACCTGCACATTTTTTTATACTGTTCCGGAATGGCGTCATGAAGATAATACGGTGAAAGGTAATTACGTTAGTGCAAAAAAGAGACACTATAGCAAAAACTGTGTAAACATATTAAATCGGAGTTCGTAAGATCTCCGATTTTTTTATTTTTAAACTTTA